>JAAHTH010002303.1_pt1 | contig 14944 bp, 19 predicted proteins | sample 6116091 | NCBI WGS metagenome assembly JAAHTH01 (sample SAMN13939990, study PRJNA603662) | sponge metagenome | isolation source: marine sponge | host: Mycale hentscheli | place: New Zealand | collected 2006
CTCCACCGCCAGCATCTGCAACTGGCGCTCCACCGCCAGCATCTGCAACTGGCGCCCCTGCAGCGGACCAACCTATCGACGGGTACCAATTTCCTGGACAAATTAATAGCTATCGTCGTTATTTCTTTAAAGGACCAAAAGGACGAACTCAGATGAAAGGGGACCTAGTCAAAACGAAAGCAGCCAAAGGACTGACTCCTGAACAATTGGTTAGAGAAGGGAAAATCGATGTTGAGATGGTACCCATTAAGAAAGGAGAAGGAATAACGAACAGGGTGTATCGCTTGTTGCGGCCGATGGACACAGAACTTCTAAAAGGTTTTACTGCTGCTTGGGCAAAAGGTAAACGTCAATAAGAATTAAATGTTCGTTCTCAGTATGAACTGTAAGTACAAGGTCAAATTTAAGGGTCGGACGCTCCGGATCGGGCAGGCGGGGGCCAAGGACTTCACGAAGGGGGCCTCGCGCGAAGTGAAGCGGCGGTACCTGGCGCGGCACAAGCCCGGCGAGAAGTGGCGCGACCCCAAGACCAAGGGCTACTGGGCGCGCTGGCTCCTCTGGGACAAGCCGTCGCTCGCGGCCTCGGTCGACAAGCAGCAAAAACTTCACAATTTCACATTTAAAAAATGTTCACATAAAGTTGACTAAAAAAGAAGTCTTTGTTTCTTCAGAGTAAGAGAAAAATAGTTTAATGGAGTGAAGACCCCTTTTTTAGTTAACTTCACAATTTTTGCCCTAGCTTTGTGACCAAGCGACGCATCTGCTTCCTCTTCGCCAGCATTTGCTTGGGAGTTAGCTGTTCGTGACCCTCGTTCCTGTACTTGCGGGCTATCTCTTTCATCCGGTTCATGACATACTTTTGACCATCTGACGGTGCGAAGGCTAGATCGGGCAGGCTTCCCGGGGCCGGGGGCACGGGGACGACGCGTCGAGCGTTAACCCGCTTGCCCTTGAGCGGCGTCTGCACCGCAACGGGCTCGTCGGGGTCGTCGTCGAGCAGTGTGAAGCGCCTCTTCCTTTTCGCCGTGCCCTTGAGCGGGCGGGGTTGGACCCTCCCCTTTCCGCACCGCGCCAGGGCCGACGCCGCCTGCTTGCACGTCACCATCCACCTGCACACCAACATTTTTAAAGATCACGTCTCGAGTCATAATTGTGAAGTTTTCAAAAATTCACAATTTGGTCTATTAAAGGGGGGCTGGAATTGGAGGAGGGTGCGACCGAGCAGAGATGGCGCGCCTTATCGCTGCAGACACCCCCGTGCTGGACAGCGACACCCATTACACGCGATTGCCGGACGACTACAAGGTGCGCGACGAATCCCTCAAAGCCTACTTGAGCCACTTTTACAGCGACGCCCGCCTCTTCGACATCGTGGAGAAGGACGCCTCGCTGGCCGACGGCGCCCAGTTCCAGGTCGAGGTAGAGCACAGCCAGCCGTACGACTGCCACCTGATCAGCAACGAGGTCAAGTGCATCGCGCGCGTCCAACCTGGCCCCAAGCGCGTCGGCCACGTCTCCGCAGACGGGCACCACCGGTTCACCTACCGCCCCGGCGGCGAGTGCGTCGACTTGGGGCGCGAGTTCGACAGCGACGTCCTGATGCTGATCGAGGTGCCCCTGCGCCGCCCCGTCGTCCTGACCCGCAGCATCGGCGTGGGCATCAGGATCGGTGACACGACCGAGGCCGAGACCCTGCCCTACGACACGAGCCGCCCGATCGCCGTGACGGTGTGGCGCATCGCGTGCTCGGGCCCCGCCAAGAAGATTTTTCGACTCTGACATGTCCCTGGACTACTCGTCCGACGCCTACGAGGGCTCGGAGTACAGCCTGCTGGAGTGGCGCCCGCGCTGGTGCTGCTGCCTAAAATAAATTTGCAAAAGGTATGACGTGGACGGACAACCACTGCACGTACTTGAAGGGGGTGGCGGAGAGGTGCGCGTCTCGCGAGGTCATGCACCTGAACACGCACCGCAGCCTGGCCAAGCAATGCGCCTGCTTCAAGCTACCCACCATCTTCATCTCCCTCATCTGCGGGTCGGCCCAGGCGTCGCAGGAGTCCCTCGACAGGTTGATCGCCTCGCCCTCCTTCACCCCCTGGCTGCCCATCATCTTAGGCCTCCTCTCGCTCTTCGTGTCCCTTCTCAACTCCGTGTCGTCTTACCTGCAGGTCGAGTCCCTCTGCCAGCGCCACCTCACGTCGTCCATCATGTTCGGCAAGCTGTGCCGCCACATCGCCAAGGAGGTGCGCCTGGCCCCCAAGGACCGCACGCTGGGGGGCTCTGAGGCCATCAAGCAGTACGGGATGCAGTTCGACCAGCTATTGGAGCAGGCCCCGCCCCTGTGCCGCCGCGTCGAGAAGTCCTTCTCCCGCCGCAGGGACGCCCGGAAGCTGAACCTGACCGTGCCGCCGTCGATCCGCATCGCCCCCATCACCCTCTACAAGCCGACGGGGCTGAAGCGCAGTGCGGGGCGCGTGGGCGTCGACGACTCCAACCCCGGGACCGTGCGCGAGCTGACCGACTTGTTCGATGCATAAAAATGTTGAAGATGAAACTGATGCCTCCTCGAATATGGAATCCACAGCGATACAAAAATCAAGTGGATGCGATCTTGCGGGGACTAACTGAAGAAGAGTATGCAAGAATGATGCGTGTGTCAAGCTATGCTCCCGAACAACTTGGATTGCATGGACAGCTTGAACGATTTTTAACAAGGCTTCCGCTGCCTCTGTCACAAGAAAGCTTGCGAAATAGCCTTAACGAGGTGCATCGAGATTTGGGAAGCAGGCTGCTAGCAGTGTATTTTAGTATGGGGGACGAGAGAAACTGGAACACAATGCTCGATTTTTTTCGCACATTCCCGGAGAGAGAACGTCAAAGGGCTGAACCACGCCAACAAGCGGCGGCCCGTGTACGGCCCCGAGCTCAAGTGGCCGTACCATATGATGCCTTAGAATCATCAGACGAAGAACTTGGAAGGGAAAGTCCTCCGCTAGAACCTAACGACCACGTGGTACCAGGTCATGAAAACGACGAAGAGGTACGAAACGACGTAGAGGTACCAGAGGTCACGCCTGATCCACCGGCCCCACCGGCCCCCGGCGACCACGTGGTACCAGGTCATGAAAACGACGAAGAGGTACGAAACGTAGAGGTACCAGAGGTCACGACATTCCGCGGCGGCAGCGCTGCCCTCCAATACGTCGCGGCTCAGCGCCTCTTGTCTAGACGAATGCCATATCGGTCTCGCCGGGTTGGTCGACGCGCACCTTCAAAACATCCCAAGTCAGCCCGCCGGATCCGGAGACCGCGTAAATATAGCGGAGTTGCAATTGCGCGGTCACGGTCGCCCCTTTAGACAGGGCGTCGGGGGTCAGGGGCGAGCCGTCGGGCCCGCAGACGGGGGTGGTGACCATGCCGTCCCTGTGCCGCTGCTTGGCGGAGACGTACCCTTCGTCTTTTAGGGTCTCGCGCCACTGCGCTGCTTTCAGGACGGACTTGTATTTGGCGAAGGCCTTGTGCAGGTGGGCGTCTAAGGCGGCGACCCGTTCCTTCTGGGCGTCGTCGAGGTTAAGGGACAGCCGGGCGCTCTCCTTTCCGCTGAACTCGGTAACGTTGGCGCAGGACCACGGGAGAACACCGGAGGCTTGAACGATCGGAGCGTTGATTCCAACCTGAGCGGGGGAAAGTCGATCCGTGAGGCCCAGTCGTACGGCAGGTGGGGGGCGTCGGGCGCTCTCACCTTCTTGCCAGCTGGTCCAAGTGCGGAGGGGGAGGCGAACGAGATCGAAGCGACATCCAGATCTTCCAGTTTCACGATGCTCATGGTTGGTGTGGTGCGGTGGCCCAGGTGGCGTCCCCCCCTCCCCTTTTATACGCCGCGCCGGGTGACAAGTGACCGACACTTTCCTAAAATAAATTTTTACCGAGGCGCTTCTTTGGCTTCTTAATTGAGGAGAACGTGGCGTCGCCCAGCACGCAGACGGTGGCCGGGAGAGGGCACGCCGGCGCCTCCCAGTAGGCCTGCTCCTTCTTCCAGGTGCCGTGCGACAATGGACCACCAAAGTGACGGAGAAGGCGCGGAGGCGGAAGAAGGTAGGTCGCGCCCTCCTGCTTGCACGCCGTGATGATCAGCATCCTGTTCCTCTCGTTTGAGTCCCACACGTGGCGCAGCGCGCACAGGGGGTCGCAGAAGCAGCCCTTTCGCCGCTTTCCTACGGGGTATCCGTACGCTGGACCGCCGAAGTCTCTGGCGCACGTTTGACACCGTCTGGCCCCCCCTGCTGCGTACAGATCCTCCGCGGGCCACTGTGACGATGGACGTGGGCACGTTGCGGCGGGCGTTAGAGAACCTGACCCACTTCGGGGTGACGACGGCGGCCGTGTGGATCCGCGGGTCGATGCACGTCTACGGCTACACCGACTGCGCGGCCGTCTACCTGACCCTGCCCGCCGCCACCACCGAGTACAAAGGGTCGCTGCCCGTCTCTCACCTCGTGAAGCTGCTGCGTTCGTGTACCGGCCAGTCCGTAGTGCGGCTCAAGTTTTATTCGGATTACCTGCGGGTGGAGAACGAGGTGGTGTACCGGGTCAGGTGCGTCAACGTGCCGTTCAAACCCATGGCGTGGCCCACGGTCCGCCCCTGCGGCCGCTTCGTCCTGTCCCTGCCCACCCTCTTCCGCTTCCTGCGCCTGGCCGGGGACCGGGTCGACGTGGAGAGGAGCCACGGCGTCTCGTTCATTACGACGTACCAAGGGGTCATGGAATCCACGGTCGACTTCCCCACCTTCGACGACCCCATGATGACGGTCTTCGGCGTGCCCCTCCTCTGCCGGGAGCCGTGGCCCGAGGAACTGTCCTTTTCTACACCGCTCCTTAAACAGCTGTGTCGGTCACAGTCTTTCAGCAGCCAGGGCAAGCTGGTGGTGTGCTGCGGCCACCTCGTCTACGAGGCGTGGCGCGACGACGTGCAGCTGCTCGTCTGCTTCTCCGCCGCCGAATAAAATGTGAGGGGAGGGGTCGATGGAGCAGGTCAAGGCCCTGCTGGACAGCGGGGAGGTCTCGCCCGACGACTTGAAAACCCTCTTGACGTGCAAAGCGTGCAACTGCGAGCCCCCCACCTTCGACCAGCAGACCAAAGACCAGAGGAGCGAGGCGTGGCTGAAGGCGCGGTCGGGGCGGGTGACGGCGTCGGACTGCGCGGCCGTCTGCGTGAGTTCCCTTTTACTCGTCGTCACGGACTGCGTGTGCCTGTGCGTGGCGCTGCTGACCGGCCTGCTGTGCGGCGACTTCCTCGTAGGGCGAGTCACCGTATGAGGACGCGACCGACGTGCTGCGCAAGAAGATGGGCATGGGAAGGAAGGGCAACCACTTCACGCTGCACGGCCAGCTGCACGAGCCCCTGGCGCTGAAGGAGTACAAGAAGAAGACGGGGTGCCGCGTGGCGCAGTACGGGCTGGTGGCGTCGCCTGAAAAGCCGTGGCTGGCGTGCTCACCGGACGGCGTCACCCACTGCGGCCGCCTTGTCGAGGTAAGTCGGGCGGGTCGGGTACAGGGGCAGGGCGACGGGGCACTGACCCCTCCCCAGTTGAAATGTCCCGTAACGCGTCTCGTGGTCCCCGGCGAGGTGCCGCGCCATTACTTGCCCCAGCTGCAGATCAGCATGTATATTCTCGACTTGCAGGAGGCGGACTACTTCGAGTGGACGCAGGGGCAGACGAACCTCGTCAGGTACCACCCCTCCTCACAAAAGCCGCTGTTTCGCTGCCGTAGCTGACTTCCCCCTCCCCTGCAGGGTCAAGCGGGACCAGCCCTACATCGACGCCATGCTGGAGAAGCTGCAGGATTTCTACGACCAGTGGCAGACCATGAAGAGGGAGGGGCGCAAGCCGAAGCGCCGCCGAGCCCAGAAAAAAAATTTCGACTTCCTGTGACATGCTGTACTGCGTGCGCCACCCCTACGAACCCCTTTACAAGGTAGGGTTCACGTGCAACGTGGCGCGGCGCATGGGCGAGTACAGGTCGCACGGCATGCCGGTCAAGCCCCTGTTCGTGCGCCCCGGGTCGCGGTCCGACGAGCGGAGGGTGCACGCGGTCCTAGCCCCGGCGCGGGCCTACGGCGAGTGGTTCAGGTGCAGCCGGGAGGCGGTCCAACTGGCGATGCAGTAAAAAAAAAAATGTCGTTAGCCGCCGGCGACTACCATATCGGAACACAAAAGCGCGATATCGGTGGCGCGATGTCAGGCGGACGTGCCGCCAATATCCTGCTCTCTCTGCAGGGAGGTGCCCCCTTCGATGCCGTGCGCTCTCGTCGACCGCAATATACACCGTCGCAGGAGGCCGTAGCCATCACGCAGGGTCACACCCTCGCCCACCTGCGCCCGCCCATCTTGAACACGGCGCGGCCTGCCCTCTTGCCGCCGTTGAGCCCCCTGCTTTCGCTCCCGCCTAGCCCTGCGTACGATCCACCGCCCAGCCCCTTCGACGAGCCGCCGCCCAGCCCCCTGTACGAGCCTCCCCCGCACGAGCCGCCGCCGCAAGTTGCGGGCGAGAAGCGGCCAAAAGGCTCCCGCAGCGGGTACAAGTACTTCGTCAAGAAGATGCGCCCGGTCGTGAAAGCGTCCATGCCGCCGGCGACGAGCAAGTTTGCGCAGAACCAAGAGATCATGAAGGAGGTGGGGCGGCGGTGGAAGGCGCTGACGGACACGCAGAAGGAGGGGTGGAAGAGGGCGGTGGGGCACAGGCAGCCGCCGGAGAGGCTGCCCAGGACGTCTCAAAAGATGAAGACGGATCCGTTGGACAAGGACAACGTGACCGTGTCCGAGCTGAGGCAACGTGTCAAGGAGGGAAACGAGGTGTACCAGCGCAACAAAACCAAAATGAGGAAGGTGCTAAAGGTCAGCAGCAAAGCGGCGTTGCGGCGCGCGTCGAGCCGGCTGAAGAAGATGTTCAGGGGTGTGCCGGGCCACTGGAATACGGATGAACCGCTGAGCTCGTTGATTCAGTCGTTCAACAAGATGCAGAAGGGGTGCGCGCTTATCGATGACAACCACCCGACGTTCCTGCTGACCAACAAGGACAGAAAGAGGTGGCAACAGACCATGGAGGACCGTGCGGAGTCGCAATTGTTCACCCTGCCGCCTAATTAAATGTTGTTAGATAGTGATGTTTTTGGCCATCTTGATCCGGGTCGTGACGTGGCTGATCAGCCGCATCCCCAAAGACAAGGACGTGGGCGACGAGGTCTTGAACCTGTGCCTCTTCATCTTCGGCAAGGCCGTGCAGATGACGGAGACGACGGCCGACGACGAGCTGTACGAGGCCGTGGTCGCGGGGTTGAAAAGAAAAAAATGTTGAGTAGGGGACGATGGCTAAGAAGAAATGCGGTTGCAAACGTAAGAGGGGCGGAGCGTCTAAAATGGGGGCGGCATCCCGCATGGGAGCGGCGTCGACCATGGGGGCTGGCTACAAACGGCGTCGTGTCAAGAAGGGGGGTTTTAACGTTAGAAAGGCCGCGCGGGGATTCGCTCGCGGGGTGACAAAGGCTTACAGGAATCGAGGCCAAATCGGGCAAGCCGCTTCCTTCGTTGGAAAGAACTATAAGAAGGTTGTGCCTGCGATCAAGAAAGCCGCCAGCAAATCAAAGCGAGCGATTAAGGCCGCAAAGCAAGAGTACGAAGCCCTCAAGCAGGTTTTGCCTAAGAAGCGATAAAAATATCTCCTGCATAACGCGATGTCTTCGGCCTTGGACCAGCGGGTGCAGCAGCGCCGCCATGTCTTCTCCCACCCCCCCAATTTGGAAATCAACAGCACGTGGTACTTGCCCGTTAACGTTTCTCGGCAGGCGATGCGCGACTTGAAGTCCTTGCTCAACGCCAACGCGCGGCGGACGGACGTCTTCGCGACGCAGCAAGTCCTTCTGTACGACGGCGCGAAGTTCGCGACGGTCAGCGGCGGGCGGGTGCGACGGCGGCTGACGGGCAGCCAATTAATTAGGGTGCACCGCTCCCTTTTAGAAGCCGTCAACACGTGGTGGAACGAGTCCCCGTCGGGCGAGATCCTTGAGCTGGTCAACGGCACGATCCAGGACGGGCAGAGCCGGTGGCGGGTCCTGTCGGTGACGAGCAACGTGTACCGGTCCAGCAGCCCCCTCGGCGCGTACCAGCCCCTCCCCCCCGCCCTGGTGACGAAGCGGTGCCTGATCAACCCGCGCGTCGAGTCGGGCTGCTTCATGGCGTGCTGCGTGCTGCACCGGTTCGACGTGGGCAAGAACAAGACGCGTGAGTCGAAGCTGCGCCCCTTCTACGACCGGCTGGGCTTCCGGGTGGAGAGCGTCGACGACGTAGACGCGGCGGTTCAAAGTGAGGGGTGGCGGGACGTGATGCGGTGCAACGTGGCGCTGTGGAAGTGGGACGAGGCGCCCGGCCTGGTGAAGCGGTGGGAGCTGGGGTACGAGGACTGCCTCAACGTGCTGGAGTGGAAGGGCCACTGCGTCTACGTGAGCAAGCCCCACATCTTCCTGGCCAACAAGAGGAAGCCCGTGTGCCCCAACTGCTTCCAGTTCACCGGCAAGCACCACGCCTGCTTCCAGCCCGAGCCCGTGGTGTCGACGCAGCCCGTGGCGTACCGAGCCGCCCCCCCGCGCGAGGTGTGGGGGGTCTTCGACTTCGAGTCCATGATCGACGCCGACGGCAGGCACCACCCCATCTGCTACTGCGTGTCGATGGACGACGGTAGGAAGTGGGAGCACTTTGGCCCCGACGCCGCCCGCCACTTCGTCGAGCTGGCCGAGGGCTTGGACGCCACCCTCTTCGCCCACAACGCCAAGGGCTACGACAACTCCCTCGTCATGCAGGCCCTGATCGACATGCCCGACGTCCCGGTCTCCATCCTATCGCAGTCGACGCAGCGGGTGACGGGCCTCACGCTGGGCAAGACGCGCCTGGTCGACTCCCTCTCCTTCCTGGGCGGCTCCCTCAACGCCTGCCTCGTTGAGGCGGGCCTGGACTGCAAGCTGCCGTACCCCTACACCCTCTTCAAGACAGTGGCGGACTACGACGGCCCCTACTGCCCCATCGAGGCCTTCGACGACGCCTTGTCCGGCAAGTCGATCAGCGAGGAGGAGTGGCGGGCGGGGCGGAAGTCGTGGGAGGCCGAGGGGGGCTGGGTGGGGTACACGCTGCTGTACTGCCGGTGGGACTGCGACGGGCTGCTGACCCTGCTGCAAAAGATGAACGAACAGCTGGCGGTGCAGGGCATGCGGGTGCAGGACTACTGGACGCTCCCCTCCCTCGCCTACGCCATGATGCTGAAAATGACGGGTGTGCAGCTGGAGCCGCTGCCCTCCGTCGAGCTGTATCGGTTCGTGGAGTCCGGCATGCGCGGCGGGATCACGCAGGTGGCGGAGAAGCGGTACAGCGATCGGGACCTGTTGTACCTGGACGTGAACTCGCTGTACCCCACGATCATGAAGCACTACCCCCTACCGCGCGCCGTCGAATGGGCGTGGGACGGCGAGGGGGCCGACGAGTCGGGCATGGGTCTAGATGACGACGGGCTGTGGGAGGTCGACCTGGAGCCGACCCCTGCCGCGTGGGAGGACCCCGCCTTCCTGGCCATGCCGCACGCCCCCTACCTGGAAGACAAGGGGCAGGGGATGCGCCTGATCTGCGACATGAAGCCGAAGACGGGGTACGTGGAGACGACGCGTTTACTGCGGTGGTACGTGGACACGGGGCTGATGCGCATCACCCGGGTACACCGCAAGGCGCGGTACACCTCCTTCTTCTCGCTCGGCCCGTTCGTCGACCAGTGCGTCGCCCTGCGCAAGGCCCACGGCGACGCCTACAAGCTGTGCATGAACTCCGTCTTCGGCAAGACGTGCGAGAACTCGGCGCGGTACCAGTCGACGAAGCTGGTCCACGACCCGCACACGTTCGAGAGGCTCTCCATCAGGCTGACCAACTGCGTCATCTTCAACGAGTCGTCGGTCCTCTGCATGTACACGAAGAAGAAGGCGGTCCTGAAGTCGCCCCTGCAGGTGGGGCAGGCCATCCTGTCGTATTCAAAATTGGTGCTCTACCAGATGCACCGGGCCGTGTCGCGCCCGGGCCTGTCCCTCCTGTACACGGACACGGACTCCCTCATCTACGAGTGCGATGGCTCGAAGCAGGGGTACCTGCGGGCCCTGGCGAAAGAGCCTTGCCTCTTCCACATCGGCCAGTCCATGATGGACTACAGCAACCAGCCGGACCCCGCGCTGCGGTCCCTGTGCGCCCACGCCAAGGTGCCCGGCAAGCTGAAAGACGAGCTGCCCGGCGTCGTCGTCAAGGAGTCCGTCTTCCTGAACCCCAAGTGCTACTGCATCCAGCACGGGGCCGGGGAGATGGTCAAGGCCAAGGGGGTGCCGCGGCTGACGATGAAGACGCTGGACCTGGCCGACTACAAGACCGTCTTGACTACTGGTCGCTCATTGGAGAAGGGGTACACGGAGATCGCGTCGAAGGACTTTGCCCTGCAGACGCAGCGGAAGCGCAAGGTCGTGCTGACTTCGGCGTACTCGAAGCGGCGCTGTGAACCGACGCATCCATATCGCACCCATCCCTGGACCGCTTCTGACCCGACGGCAGCCCCTGCGACGAGTACGCGCGCTTCGGAATAAAGAAGTGAAGCATGTAAGCTAGCAACTTTTATTTACAGACCGGCGGTAGACGTAGTAGGCCTCGTTGAGGAGGCGCCTGTGGGTGTTGCCTCCGCGCACCTTGGTCATGGAGCGGTTGACGCGGGTCATGCGCTGCAGGGTCTTGTAGCAGAGGGTGTGGCACTCGGCGCAGTCGTCCGGGCGGTGGAAGAGGAGGGCGAAGAGGAAGCGCACGCTGTTCCACGTCGAGCGGGGACGAAGGTAGGTGCGCGCGTACTTGATCGCCTCCTTCCACACGCGCGGGGAGTCGCCGTCATCGATGGCGTGGCGGGCGATCATGAGGAGGGTCCTCTCGTTGACGTTGTGCATCAAGCAGTCGAAAGGGACTACGAAGCCGCCGGTCGTCACCTCGTAGCAGTCCAGTACGACGTTCCAGCGATGCATCCGAAAGTCGGCGAGGCGCGGGCAGGGCAAGTTCGGGTGGATCATGGTGCATCTGTGAGACCCCCCCACCCCCCCACCCGTCGTCCTAATATAGACAATTGTGAAATTTTATAAAATTCACAATTATAAAAAAAAAAGACGTCATCGACCGTCTGGATTAATGTGAAATTCTCCGCGGTGGGCTTCGCTGACGTGCAGGACCCATTCGTCGTCTTCCACCAAGACGCCGGCGAAGCTGTGGCCCACGGCGGCACCCTCGTCGTCGTCCAGGGGCCGGCGGTAGGTAACCGTCACCTCGTAGTGGAAGGGGTAGGGCCCCTCCAGCAGCATGTCCTTGGCCAGGTCGATGATGACGAGGGAGCCGAGGGTGGAGCGGAAGTGCTTCTCGAGCTGGGCGCTGCCGTTCTGCCGGGACATGTCGTAGAGGGCGTGCTGGTCGTAGTCCTGGAAGTAGGTGCGCATTGGCGTCTTCACGGTCAGACCCGTCACCACCGCCAGGCGCGTGTTCACCCGGTTTCCCCACTGTTGTCGTGACGTCTCGTCCTGCCCCGAATACTTCTCGCTGCGCAGGTATACATAGAGCTTGCCCGGGATGCATTGGGCGATCCTCTTCATGGACGTGGTGAAAGTCGTGCCCCTAGCCGTAACGGCGGCCCACTCGGCAGGGGTTGGGTAGGTGGCGACGGGCTCGGCCCGGGTGCGCAGCTCGGGGTAGGTGAGGGTCCCGACGGTCTGGCGGGGCAGCACGTTGAATTGCAGCAGGGGGTTCAAGATGCGGGTGGTGTAGGTAACGTCGGTGCCGTGGTAGTTGTCGGCCTCGACGAGCTTGAGGGGCACCGTATCGAATGATGCAGAGAGGTAGCGCAGGGACATGGGCTGGCTGAGGATGGGGTGCTTGAGTCGGTGGCTGACGCTGTGGGTGAGGGTGGGGTAGACGACGCGAAAGTAGAATTCGTATGCATTGGTCACGCCGTGAATTTCGACGGTATCGGTTTGCAGCTCGCCTCTAAACTTCAAATACTCGTCTTTCATATAGGTAAAGGGAAACGCGAGTGGGACTTCCTGGTCTGTGCTGGCCGTCAGGGTGATGATACCAATTTGCGTGCCGTTGAAAAAGACGTCATGACTACCTGCAGTTACGGAGCCCACGATCTTGAAGTACGGCTCCATGGCGTCGACTTGTCGGCTTGCGACTCGAACGGGATGGTCCACGCGTCGCTGGCCAGGCAGGTACGAGTTGGGGTTGTCGTAGTAGTACTTGCGGGCCTTGACCTCGGCGTATTCGTCCACGTCGCCGCCATCGAGGCTCTGGAGCAAGGGGTACGCCAGATCCTGGTGGTGGTGCTCGCAGTTGTTGAGGCGCAGGTGGACGGTGGACGCCGACTCGATGGGGTTGGGGGTCAAGCGGACGTGGCGCTGCAGCTGGTCGAAGGCGGCGACGTTGGGCAGCTCGAAGGTGTGGTTGAATTGAGTCTGCACGGTGTACGTCATCTTGCAGTCCTGCAGGGTGTACGTGTCATCGGCCTCGACCCGAAACTCGATGCGGCGGGTGAAGGGGTACCCGTCTGGGTCATCCACGGTGGGGCGAACAATCAGCTTTTCCATCGTCAAATTAAAAAATATTTTTACAGGGGGCAATGTTTCGCCGCCCTAAGCGACAGCGGGAAACAGTTGATTTGCAGTTCGACAACGGAACTTTGTCTCACCTCAATCATGGCGGAGAGAGCCACGCCGTTGCCGATAACGCAACTGTCGCGCAGAACACGACGGACATAGCAGCGGCTGAGTCGGACATCAGCACCCTGCAGACTACCGTCAATACAAACACGACCGATATCGCGACCAATCAGTCAGACTTAACCAGTCTGCAAACTACCGTCAATAGCAACACGAACACCATCGCGACCAACCAGAGCAACATAAGCAGTCTGCAGACGACCGTGACCAGCAACACGACGGCCATTGACGACAAGATCACCTCCATCCAAGAAAGCGGGGGCACCATGACGGGGATGACGATCGACGGCACTACATACACGCTGGGTGGCGGGGCCTCGACGCTAAACGAGTTGACGGACGTCTCCGTGGGAACCCCTTCGGACGGGCAGGCCTTGGTGTATTCATCGAACCAGTGGGTGCCGGGCACGGGTGGGACCGCGGTGGTGGCCAACCCGTCCACGACCCCAACGACCGACCTGACCAAAGTGACCATCGGCAGCACGGACTACCGAATTCCGTCGCTCAGGACCAATTACGCCTATCGCGAGATCACTGCCAACGACACAACTCAGTTTTCGACCAGTAATGTGTTTGAAACCATCAATGGGTTTGGCGACACCAGCATCACAACATCATCATCGAATTCGAAAATCAGGGTCAACATGATTCTAAAAGGCGACGCCAATTTTAATCCAATCAGCTCCAGAATTCAATTTGAACGCGTCGTAGATGGCACAACGACAATCATTAATGCACCGACCGTTTCGGGCCGTCAAGCAACACTGAGTTCTACCGCGGTCCCGTACATAGAGAATGATACAAGTATGGCTACTTGGAAGGTTTTGTTCGTTGACGAGCTCTCAGGGGTGGGGTCTGGAAAGGTGATCACCTATCGCCCGAAAATGAATTCTGATATCCAGGGGGGGCCGTCGCACCTGTTTTACCTTAACATGACCAAAGATAGTGGAGCTACCACTCACGAGAACACGATTTCCTTCATCGAGTTGCAAGAGATCGACGCCGCTCCTCAGCTCAGCAATGTGTCGACGACGGGGGCGCAAGCAGGCCAGGCCCTCGTCTACAATTCAAGCAACCAGTGGGTTCCATCACGCACCTTGCTCCCATTTGGCTGGCAAGTCACGCTGTACGGATGGACTGCATCCTACACCACCACTGGTGGATCGGGACCTCCATATTACTTCACGTTTCCTATGCCAACCACCTCGGGAACTTCGGACGTTGCTTCAACGACTACCTTATGGGGAATTAACAAATATGGGAATTACATGGACACAAATGCAACGTACGATGAAATGCTACTGGAAGCAAATACACGATATTTTTTGACTTTTAGTTTTAATATCAATACAACAACACAACGTAGGTATCACAGGATCGAATTGTGGTCAAGCTCTACACAGAATGGGACAAAAACACTTTTAAAAAGACCCTGCAGTGGGGGGGCCGACAGGTCTTCCTCGACTATGTATCAAAATCTTGCCCAAAGCTTTACTTTTGAAACGGGAGATAAACCATACATACAGCTAAGGACTGTAAGTGAACATCGAACTAATACGTATCACGGTAATAGTGGTGAGCCAAACAAAAACGAAATCAACATATTTAAAGTGTAAGGGTGAATTTTTTGTTGGATCATAAATGTAAGGTGAATTTTTTTAACTCATTAATACAAAGCAGTATGGACGAACACACTCTCATTGTCGCCGCGTTAAAAGCCTTGGACATTTCGTTCACTTCAATGGGGGGCGACACCGTGGACGATTTTCAAGTCAAGCCAGAATCGCTTAATCAATCCATCGATCGTGAGGCCGTTCGTGGAAAAGTCGAAGAACTGCGACCACTCAAGGCTCTCGAAGCCCTGAGAACAGAACGAAACGATGTGCTCGAAAACACAGATCGTTACACCTTACCGGATTTCCCCCACCCCAGCGAAGATGTCAGGCAGGCGTGGCTTGACTACCGGCAGGCCCTGCGCGACCTTCCGGCCAATTCGCCCGATGCCACGATCGACCCTGAAAGTGGTGCGTTAATTGGCGTCGAGTGGCCCTTGCTCTAATCCAAACCCCCATGTCACGCCATAATCCCAAAACCCGAATAAATCGAAATTGCATAACCCGCAAA
>JAAHTH010002304.1_pt1 | contig 14943 bp, 9 predicted proteins | sample 6116091 | NCBI WGS metagenome assembly JAAHTH01 (sample SAMN13939990, study PRJNA603662) | sponge metagenome | isolation source: marine sponge | host: Mycale hentscheli | place: New Zealand | collected 2006
GAAAACAACTTGCCAGCGTAGCTCAGTTGGCAGAGCAGCTGATTTGTAATCAGCCGGTCGCGGGTTCGAATCCCTCCGCTGGCTCTTTTTTAAGAGAAACACAAGAATCAAGCCGTCGAAGAGAGAGGAAAGAAAGCGAAGCAGCAGAGTAAAACGGCAATAATTAACAGACAAGTAAGAGATTTTTGGGGGTTTGCCCGAGTGGTTAAAGGGGGCGGACTGTAAATCCGTTGGCTACGCCTACACAGGTTCAAATCCTGTAGCCCCCACTTTGAAGAATACGTGTGAACTGCCGACCACTGTCTCTGCAAGATTCAATCGCCGAAGCTGATTCTTCGATGATCGAGGCAAAAGCGACAATTTAAGAATCGCGAGTGATAGACAACTGACGATTTGTTCGTCACGATCCATCATCTCAACGGTTCTCACCGCGGGTGTAGCTCAATGGTAGAGCAGCAGCCTTCCAAGCTGAATACGAGGGTTCGATTCCCTTCACCCGCTTGTCAACAAGCTGCTGTAGCTCAGTGGTAGAGCACTTCCTTGGTAAGGAAGAGGTCATGGGTTCAAGTCCCATCAGCAGCTCTTTGGCGGCGGCAGGCTCCGAACATTGCTTTCAACTGTGATGAGAAAGCTGTGATTTATCCAGATTTTGCTAATCAGTGATTGCAACAATCGGTTGATTCCGCAACAACTAGGACCACCAAATCTAGCGACTGAATAAAGTTTTGGTGGTTTTTGGAAGAAGAACTTTGTGTAGACAACGCTTCCCACAGTGGGAGGCGTGATTTTGACATTCGTTTCAATACTGATTGAGCGAGCTAGACCAGTGCGGCTGGATTGACGGCGGTCAAACCGTGGGTGTGAACACGGTCGTTATCAATCTGGGCTGATCCGGAGCGTATCTCTGGGCAGTAATGGCACGGTCGGATGCAGGTGAATTAGAAATGGCTAAGGCAACTTTTGAACGGACCAAGCCCCACGTTAACGTTGGGACCATCGGCCACATTGACCACGGTAAAACAACCACCACCGGCGCTATCCTTGCAGTGCAAGCTGCCAAGGGCCTAGCCGAAGCGAAGGGTTACTCGGATATCGCCAAAGGCGGTACCGTACGTGACGATACCAAGACAGTGACGATCGCAGTGGCACACGTTGAGTACGAGACGGACAACCGTCACTACGCTCACATTGACTGCCCCGGTCACGCTGACTTTATTAAGAACATGATCACCGGTGCCGCCCAAATGGACGGTGCGATTTTGGTGGTTTCAGCTGCGGACGGCCCGATGCCTCAGACGAAAGAGCACGTTTTGCTCGGTCGTCAGGTTGGTGTGCCTTACATCGTAGTGTTCCTGAACAAGTGCGACCTCGTTGACGACGAAGAGCTGCTGGAACTGGTTGAGCTTGAGGCTCGCGAGTTGCTCAGCAAGTACGACTTCCCCGGGGACGATGTTCCTGTGGTTCGTGGTTCAGCACTTCCTGCGTACAACAGCCCCGCAGATCCTGATGCCAGCAAGTGCATCAGCGAGCTGATGGACGCGTTGGACGAGTACATTCCTGAGCCTGTCCGCGAGGACGACAAGCCATTCCTGATGGCAATTGAGGACGTCTTCTCGATCGAAGGTCGTGGTACGGTTGCAACCGGCCGTATTGAGCGTGGAGTTGTGAAGGTTGGTGAGGAAGTTGAAATCGTCGGATTGTCAGCTGAATCAACCAAAACAACCTGCACCGGCGTCGAAATGTTCCGCAAGGAAATGGGTGAAGGCCGTTCGGGTGACAACGTCGGATGCCTGCTACGTGGCGTCAAGCGTGAAGATATCCAGCGTGGTCAGTGCTTGGCAAAACCAGGCAGTATCACGCCTCACACCAAGTTCGAGGCAGAGGTTTACTGCTTGAGCAAAGATGAGGGTGGTCGACACACACCATTCTTCAGTGGCTACCGTCCTCAGTTCTACTTCCGCACGACGGACGTGACAGGAACTGCCGACTTGGTTGGTGCAGAGATGTGCATGCCTGGCGATAACGTCAAAGTTACGGTTGAGCTTCACAAGCCAATTGCGATGGACGATGGTGTCCGCTTCGCGATTCGCGAAGGTGGCAAAACGGTCGGATCGGGTGTTGTCACCAAGATCCTCGAGTAAAAGCGTGTGATTAGATTTTCACGCTAAAACGGGTAAATCGCGCATAATTCTGATGGCCAGCGAAGCATTTGACTTCGTTGGTCATTGGTTATTTAAGGCGTTTCCTGTACGATCATGGGTCACCTCACTGGTGTCCCCTGAATCGAAGGGGTGTAGCTCAATTGGCAGAGCACTGGTTTCCAAAACCAGCGGTTGCGGGTTCAAGTCCCTCCGCCCCTGCTTTGAATCGGAAAACAAATAGATCAAAAGGCCGCCTGTTTCTCCCGCTCAAGGAGAGGCAACTGGCTTGAACAGACATAATTGCGTTATCGTAAAGTCGATTGCCACGGATGGGCGATTGATCCATTACACAATCAGGAGCAGACAGGTGTCACGAGACATTGCGGCGACCGAAAATGGTTCTCTCATCGGAACCATGCTTGGTGAACTAGCCAAAACAAAGGTCTACAAGCCAACCCAAGGACGAATTGTCCGGCAACTGACTGCGTTGGCGATCTGGGTGATCGTCGGACTCGGCTGTTGGTCTTTGCACGGAAGCCTGCGAGGAAGCGGATGGTTCGAGGAAAACACTGAACTGTTGATTCCCGGAATATCAGTAGGGCTGCTTTTTTTCGGAGCCTGGTTTGGTTTTCGTGCGGTCAATCTGCCCAGCTTTGCTGATTTTCTGATCGCGGTTGAAGCAGAGATGAACAAGGTCACTTGGCCCAGCAAGGACGAACTGGTCCGAGCTGCGATTGTGGTGATCTTCACCATTTTCTTCCTTGCGATCTCGCTCTTCCTGTTTGACGTAATTTGGCAACAAGTTTTCGCCACGCTCGGCGTAACGACCTGACACGCCCGACTTTGCTATTAATATGATGTCTCAACTCCCCATCGATCACTACTGCCAAACAGCGTTGAAAACGTGAACGAAGCCGAAACCTCAGACGATCCCCAAGACAATCCGGATGCCGGCGAACCGGCAGCAGCGGAAACATCGAGCTCTGATGGTGCATCCACAGAGACCGTGACGGAAGCTGCTGCAGCACCGGCTCCTCCACCTCCCGCACCTGTTGATGAAAACAAGCCAGCTAGCGAGCCCCAAGAGGGTGGCAAGATGGAATGGTACATCCTGAAGGTCGCGTTCAATCGAGAGGACTCCATTGCGGATGCCTTGCGAAAACGCGTCAAGATGGAAGGGATGGCAGAATTCTTTGGAGATGTTGTTGTTCCTACGGAAGATGTCGCTACCTTCACTCGAGCAGGGCAGAGACGCGTATCTAAACGAAAGCTGCTGCCCGGTTACATTATGGTCAACATGTTGATCAATGATGACACCTGGTTCCTTGTACGGGAAACCAACGGCATCAGTGACTTTACCGGCGCTGCTGGTAAACCGATGCCGATGGAACCTTCGGACATTGAGCGGTTCATCACTCGCCCGAGCGAAACCGAAGAGGAAGAAGCACCTATCAAAATCGGGATTCCTTTCAAAGTTGGCGACCGCGTTCGCGTCAAAGAAGGAAACTTCGAGAATCAAGAAGGCGATGTCGATGCTGTCGACGAAGCCAATGGCCGGATCACGGTCATCATCAATATTTTCGGCCGCAGTGTTCCCATGGAACTGGATCATTGGCAGGTTGAACCGCTTTAAGGATGGAAGCCAAACGCAGCAAGGTGCGGCATCGATAGCCGCATCAGCCTCGCTGCAAATTGCGACAAGTAACTACTAAAACAACTACTGAAACACAGACAACTGATTTCGAGACATGGCAAAGCAAGTAACAGGTCAGGCAAAATTTCAGGTCCCCGGCGGACAGGCCACCCCAGCCCCTCCAGTCGGTACCTCTCTTGGTAAGTACGGCGTCAACCTTGGACAATTCGTGCAAGCCTTCAACGATCGCACCAAGGAATATGCTGGCACTCCCATTCCTGTCATCGTTACTGTCTACAACGACCGTAGCTTCGACTTTGTCACCAAGAGCCCACCTGCGGCATCTCTGCTTAAGCAGGCAGCAGGCATCGCTAAGGGTAGTGGTGTCCCTAACAAAACCAAAGTTGCAAAAGTCACCCGTGACCAATGTAAGGATATCGCTGAAAAGAAAATGGATGACCTCAACGCTCGCAGTATCGATCAAGCTGTTCGCATGATTGAGGGTACTGCCCGCAGCATGGGCATCGAAGTCGAAGGCTAGAGTGGCCACTTCATGGCGAGTCGCGACTTCAGTACATCGCTACTTCAGTACATCGCGACCTCGCCCCCGCGACTTCAGCACATCCCGACTCCAGTAATTGTCTTCTGATCCAGCCGAACGTAACGCCGTGATTACGGCACGTTCGCTCGGCACCAAGATGCGTTTGGCTTACATGTACACCGAAGCGAAGTTCGGATGCTGCATGAAGACAGTAGCACAGGTTTTGAAGTCAAGTCACTCTCTTGGTCTAGTTTGCCTTTCGTCACCCCCGAGTTGATCGATCGGTAGCCGCGACTAGTCCCAGTGCGAATTCATGATGCACGCAACGCGTCGACTGCTTGGCTGGGAATGCCCATCGCGCGGAGCGTATTGGACGCGTTGTGCAAACTCAGTGCTGTCTTTGCGTGCTGAGCCGCCATCCCGCTTAAATCCGGATAATCTCGACGAATCTGATGAAGCAAAGCCGGAATCTGTTTGGTTGATGTGTAGCTGTACCCAATACTGCCATCACCCCCAGCTAAATCGAGCTGATCGGAGAGCCAGCATCCTTTGGGGACAACGACAGGTACACCACGGATCAGCAGTTCCAACAGCACGCCACTGCACCGTGCAACGTAACGCTCGGGGTTGTAAAGAAACAACCCAACATCGGCAGAGTCCAGAAAGCGATTATAGGACTCTTCATCGAGGTTCCCTGACTGCACGACGAGTCGATTTTCGGGGTCCTGTCCTTGGTTGTCGATTGCCTTCCGAAAGACGCTTCGCAAATGCAGTGGTACCATTCGTTGCCAACGCTTTTCAGGCATCTGCATCGCCATTCGAAAATTACCCGTCTGCAGGTGGGAACCCCACATTTCAGAAAGCACAGACTTCATTTGCCCACGACCTTTTTCCGCTCGAGGCAAACCAGCCAACACGATATTGAGTGGCTGTTGCTGCAGTTTCAAAACTCCCTGCTGGTTCCCATGATCACACCTCGGACGGACCGGATACGGGATGGCCGTTGCGTGGACACCCACTTCTTCAAGTTGCCTTGCGAGAGGCTTGGTCGTAGCATGCAAATGGACCTTATGCTGCCCGATCATGCTAATCGCATCATTGACCTGTTCTCCATACAGCTTTGCCGCGTTACTGACGGCATTACCCTCGTAAAGCGCAAAGTGCAGAATCACATGAACCGTGAGCGGATTGTCGGATCCCAGTTGCCGCAATGCTCGGGTGAGTGCCAGCAATTGAAAATCATCACCTGTATTAACGACAATGCGGTCTTCGGGACGCATTTTTTTCTGTCGAACGACCTTCAAAAAACCGTCTGACCATGCTTGCAGCATATTTTCCGGTCTAAAGTTGTGACGGGAAAAAGGATTCCGCAATTGATGCCAAACCCGCTTGAGGCGGGAACTGGCAATCGGCGTCCCTTGGGTGTTTCGTTTCACGGTGGACGTTCCATCCACGCCCAATGACCATCGTCTCATACGATGGATGCTAAAAACCGGCTCGCAAATCAGGTCGACATGCTGCTCGTTAAACTTCTGGTTCACCGCGAGACGGGGAGCGTAACCCAGATCCCTTGCCCCACCTGCCAACAGGGAGGCCAATTCGAGAAAGTGCCCACCTGTGCCAACGATGTTGTCGTCAATGAACCATAATCGAGGATCGTCGCTATTAGTCATCGAAAAGTAATCCGAAAGAACCTTCCAGGAAAGGCATTGGCAAGCCAAGGTAAACCGCAGCACCAACTTCTGTGAACACGCTATGAAAGTGAAACAGGGCCGAGGCGACGGGGCCTTCCCAGCTACTAACCCCACCGAGGTACTGGATACCAAAATTGGTCAAAATACGTCCAGAGAAGCTTGTTTTTTTCCTCGCCGTCTCTTTTCCGGGTTCGCTCGTAATTTGAGCGATTCTGATTTGGTGACTGCGGGGTTATTTGGTGACTGCGGTATGCGGACACGCCGCGACGTTATCATCGCGTAAAATCGCCCCTGAGACCGAAAGAAGGTGGGGAGCTTACACACTTTCGGTGAACAGTCCATCTCGCGGGAGGTTAAACTGGGGCACACTTCAGAGTCGTTGTTTATCTCCATTGCACCCCAGTTCGGTTTGTGGTGGTGGCCTGTACCCGCTTCTGCATAGAATCATGCCAGCAGGTTCCCACGGCCTGCCGACTCTCAAACCACCGAATTCGCTACCAGCAAGTTTTCAAACATGTCGTCGTCAAAACCCGGAAATCGTGCTCCTGCTGCGTCCAAGATGGGAACCACCGCTGATGCGGTTGCTGCACGTCTTCGTGAAAGTCTGCTCCAAGACAGAGAGGAACTGGAGGTCGACAAGATCTTTCGGGCCTTGGTCAAAATTGAAGGCTCTGACCTTCACATGAAGGTGGGCCAGCCACCAATGGTCAGAACACGAGGTGAACTGAAGGCACTGAACCGTCCGCCGATCGATTCGGAGGAGATGGTCCGCTTACTGCTGCCGATGATGGATGAGAGAAATCTGCTTATTTTTGAGGAAGAGGGCGGTGCCGACTTCTCTCACACGATCGACGTGGACGGAACTCGCTGGCGTTTCCGCGTCAACATGCTCAAGTCATTAGGAAACATCGGACTTGTAGCACGTCGTATCAGCAATTTCATTCCTGACTTCCGAGGGCTGTTCTTACCGGATTCGATCGAAACCCTCTGTCACTATGACCAAGGGATGGTTTTGTTGGCAGGTGTGACGGGATCTGGCAAAAGCACCACGATTGGGTCGATGCTCAATTACATCAATACCATCTATCGCAAACACATCCTTACGCTTGAGGATCCCATTGAATTCATCTTCACCGAGGACAAGTGTCTGATCAACCAGCGTGAAGTCGGCCAAGACGTGAAGGACTTCGAGATTGGTATGAAGCATGCGGTCCGTGAGGACCCCGACATCATTCTTGTGGGTGAGCTTCGAGACGAAGAGACTTTCATGACCGCGATCCACGCTGCCGAGACCGGCCACTTGGTATTTGGCACCATTCACGCTTCGAGTGCCTCTACCACCATAGGTCGTATTCTTGACCTGTTTCCTGAAGAGATGCACGGTGCCATCCGCTCCGCGATTGCATTCAACATGAAAGGGATCGTGGCTCAAAAATTACTCAAAACAATTCGCCCGGACGTGCCACGAGTTCCAACCTGTGAAGTCATGACATTCTCGCCAATGATCCGAAAGTTGGTGCTCGAGGGCGATGACCACAAACTCCCTGATGCCATTCGGATTGGTGAAGAAGACGGCATGCAGGACTTCACCATGAGCCTTAAGGGCTTGATTGATGATGAACTAATCGATCGTCCAACTGCCTTCGCTGTAGCCCCAAACAAGGACGCTTTGAAGATGGCTTTGAAAGGCATTGACGTCAAAGCACCAGGTATCCTGTAAACACCGAACCTTGGATAATCAGACATCAGGTCAGGCCATAGAATCATCCTTCGAAACCCTCCCTGAATATTCTCTTCCTTCACATAAGATGCTGCTGATCGGTGAGACCACCGTTTTGTCAGCACCACTCGTAAATTCCGCCGCGGCTACGCATAATCCTGTCATCGACGGAATCACTGACACATTCGAACAAAGGCATACGCGAGAAGATGGCCGAACAAGAAGAACCACAACTGTGGCAGACGGCAGCACCTGTCGAGTTCGTTCCACACGTGGACGAACGAACTGAGGCTCAAGCCTTGTTGATCTCCACTCGACAAGGTGCAGGATTCGCGGTGGCTGCTGGCCAGTTGGGACATGCGCTTCAGTCACGTGCAACGCATCTTTTGATGGATTACTCGCAGTCTGCCTGTGCGATGCGGTACCAGATTGATGGTGAATGGGAACAACTACCCCCGCTCGACAGGGAAGTGGGCGATGCGATGCTCTATGCACTCAAACAGCTGTGCCTACTGAACCCTGCGGATCGACGTTCGGCACAAACTGGTAAATGCACACTGAAAGTCGGCAAAGCCAAACATACGCTAATCATTCAGGCACAGGGCGTGGCCTCAGGAGAACGGGTACTCCTCAAAATGGAACCGGTAGATGTTCCATTCGAACGCTTGAGTGACCTCGGCATGCGTGACAAGATGATCGAGGTGTTGAAACAACAGCTCGATTCAGACGGAACCGTGGTGCTTATCACAGCTCCGAAAGCAGCTGGCCTGACCACCACCTGGGCAGTCACCCTTGAAGCAGCAGATCGCTTCATTCGTGACTTTCAGGCTTTCGAGGATCAAGAACAGCCCGAGCCCGAAACCATCAACATTAGCGCCAATTACTTCGGTGGTGACACCGGCTTGACCGAGCCAGAAATGCTCCGTAAAGCCATTCTGAAAGAACCGGATGTGATTCTTTTTCCGGAATTACCTCAACCCGATTCCATGCAACTTGCTCTCGAGCAGGTAGAAAAGAACGAGAAACAAGTTTACACCCGCCTGATTGCTGACAGTGCGATTGGTGGCTTGGTGCAACTACTGCCCAAGTATCGTGATTCCGCAGGAACACTGGCTAAGAGAATCAGCGTTGTTCTTTGTCAAAAACTGGTGCGTCGACTCTGCGACAACTGCAAAGTGGGCTATGAACCACAGCCGCAACTTCTGAAGCAGCTGGGCATTCCAGCGGGTAGAGTCGCAATGCTCTACCAGCCGTTTGTACCTCCACCCATCGAGCAACAAGTGGATGAAAATGGCCGCCCAGCCCCGATCGTTCCATGCCATGTTTGTGGTGGACGTGGGTATTTGGGTCGCATTGCCATCTTTGAATTACTGAGTCCAGGCGACCAACTGCGTGCCGCGTTGATGAAAACTCAAGATCTTGCAAAGCTGAATCAGATTGCGAAATCAGAAGGCCATCGGGGCATCCAATCGGAAGCGGTTCTCACCGTTGCTAGAGGGCTCACCAGCCTTGACGAATTGAAACGAGCCTTTGCATCCAAATGATTCGATGCAATCATCATCCAAGGGCGTTGCTGAAACTGGCAACGGCGGATTGATTACCGGGTCTTGGTGAAACGAACATCGCCTTTGTGATACGCGACGGGGCTCAAGCAGCCTCGTCGTAGTACCCCGGCTCATCTAGCCCGTCACCATCGAAATCACCCACTACAGGCTGACTGTCCTGGGAGGGTCGGGGCACCACGATCTGTTTGTCGTTTCCAGTGATGCGTTGATCACCGTCGGTATCGATGATCCAGACATCGCCGCGAACAACTCCGATTTCATCAATCTCATCACCATTGAAATCACCCACAATGGGTTGGTCACCGGGTTGCCCATAATTGATCTTCTGATCACGGTCGGTCCAACGACCATCACCATCAGAATCCAGTAACCACTTCCCACCGCGGAACACGGCAATCTGGTCAATGCCATCGCCGTTCCAGTCGCCCACAATCGGCGTGTCCACCTGTTCTCCGTATTTGAATACGTGATCAACCACGTCTGCTCGCAACTTTCCACTGTCACCGCGCTGCAAAAACCTTCGGGGGTCTGTTTCAGCCACTGTCGGGTTGACATCATAGTCATCAGCTCGCATTGCCTGACGACGTCTTTTGTTGGCGGGATCGCTCAATCCAAGATCACGTTTGATCCTTTGTGGATCACGTTGCCATTGCCGACCAAAAATCCCAACATCATCCTTGCCGTCCCCATCCCAGTCGCCGACCACAGGACGATCCAATGCAGTCCCCAGTTCGATCCAAAGATCGCCTGGATCCCAAAAACCATTTCCATTGAGATCAACAAACCATTGACCAGCAACATAAATAACCGGCTCATCAGATCCATCACCGTCAAAGTCGCCAGCTAATGCGATGGCGTCTTCATCCCCCAAATCAAATTCGGATGGGTGTACCGTCTCTGAATCCTGTCTGCCATCAACCCCTTGAATGGTCCAGCGACCACTGGCGTGAACACCTCCTATCCACGCCTGACTACGACTTTTGGAGCTCGCCCCGCGGAAGATCCCGCCCCCCCCTTTTTCACCCCTCGGAAAACCGCCATTGATCACACTCAGATGCCATGAGACAGCCCATTCGTCATACATCCGATTCGCTGTACTGGCCGTAACCGGATCCACAAAGGTTGCAATTCGAATCGTGGAATCAAATGTTTCGATGGGCACAATGACTTGCGGCGTCTGGACAACCAACTCTCGTGGTTGCTGGGGTACCTCAGATTTCACAACTCGCAACTCGCTGAAATTATTATGCTCGCTGTCCCCACCAGCGAGCGTGATATTCAGAATCGCATCAGTGCCGGGTTCGGAACCGGGAGTGTTTGATAACATCGCTAACACAGTCTGGAGTTCAGTATCCTGCCGATCCGCAACGTTGATTGGCTGCCCACCCATACTTCCCGCAGTATCGATTCCATCAACGAAACCAAGCGGCTGTCGCTGATAAACATGGTAAGTTCCTGGCCGCAAACCGGTGAATTCATAAAACCCGGTGACATCCGTCGAGGCGAGAAATGCATCAGCAGGATAGTTCGGCAAAAAATCGTGAGCAGGAACCGGCATACCCAGAGCATCACGTAATTCAAGCGACACCCCTTCCAAGCGAACATCATCACTCGTTAGTAAGCCATCACTGTATTTTCGCAGAGACTCGGGAAGCAGTGCTGCTGCAAGGCGAAGCGTCTCACCATCCTGAAACACATAGCCACTGAGAGATACCGGTGGCACTTCTGGAAAGTTGTATTCCGTCGCATCAGAGCCTACTGCCAAAGTCAAATCGGTCAGCATGTTCTCGACGGAATCAGAACCACCATGGTCACCAACCACTTGGCCACCATGAAATAATCCATTGGGCTGCGTTTGACGGATGGTATAAATACCCGGCATCAATCCCTCGAAGCGATAGTTACCCTGTGCATCCGTGTACGTTGTCTCAAACACTGTTTGTGGTGCACTGGGTTCGGCCACGCCCAGCAACTCGATCAACACGCCTGGCACTGGCACCTCACCAGCATCATATTGCTGATTTGCATCCGATTCCTGCCACACCGTGCCCTGCACCGAAGCAGGCATCAACTCGCAAAAATCATAATTTTCCAGAGTCTCTCCCCAACCGATAGGTACGTCGGTAATCATGTCGTCGCTGCGATCGTTCCCACCAGCACTGCCAGCGGTTTGATGCCCTTGCAACCAGCCTTCAGGCTGGATTTCATGAACCGAGTAGATCCCAGCTGCCAGGCCTGAAAACTGATAGAAACCAACGGCATCCGTCAAAGTGCTTGAAATGACCGTTCCCGACTCATCTCGCAATTCGATCGCGACACCAATGATTCCGGGGTCCCCTTCATCGAAATGGCAATCGTTATCAAAGTCTGCAAACACATATCCAGTGAGTTCCGCACCCAACTGTTCGCAAAAATCATAGCCAGTGGCATCTTGGCCTGAAGCCAATAACACTTGGCCAATCCGACTTGCATCCAATACCTTGCCACCGAGGTTGCCAACGGAAGCCCCCCCTTCGAGATACCCATCTGGCTGTTCTTGGACAACCGTGTATTCACCTGGTGCGATATCCACGAAGGCGTAACGCCCCTCAAGATCTGTTATTACCTGCTGTACCTCAGCCCCAAGGTAATCAAAAAGTCGAACCACCACCCCCGACAACGTGGGTTCGTCTGCGTCGAAAAGACAATCACCATCCTGATCTAAGTGCACACGTCCAGCCAACGACGCGGGTAAACCCTCACCAAAGTTGTACTCCACTGCAGACTGCCCCTGCTTCACATGGACGCCCGACAGCTCATCGTTCCCCTGTTTACTGCCAGTCAACTCCCCCTGAACAGTCCCGACGCTATCAATGCCATCGACATATCCGAATGGTTGCTCAGCAACGATTGAATAGACCCCCGGAGCGATTCTCTCAAATTCATAGTGACCCTCGCTGTCCGTTTCAACAGTTGCGACTGTCGCACCGCTCTGATCAATCAACTGCACATCAACACTGCTGATTGGTATCTCGTCAGCATCACGAACACCATCACCTGATTCATCATGATAAACGTAGCCACTGATCGAAGCAGGCAAGGCTTCGCAGAAATCATATCCAACGCCCACACCACCCGTGCTCATAGTGACGTCATGAATCAGAGTGCCACCGACACTGAGTCCCACTGGAACACCATCAATCATTCCAACATGGGAAGTTCCATCAATCACTCCCTGCGGGGTGAATTGCACTAACCGATAGTTTCCGGTTGGCAAACCGTGGAACGCGTAACTGCCATCAGCATTCGTACTGGTTTGGGCAACGAGAACGCCCCGACTGTCTTGCAGGGCAACTTCGACGCCAACCAGAGGCGTTGATTCAACGCGTGCGTGCTGTTCATGGCAGTCATGATTCGGGCTTGCCAGATAGACAATTCCAGAGATGGAACCTGCAGATATTTCCGCAAAGTTGTATTCAAAACCAGCATCACCGCCTGCAAGAAAAATCGAATGGATCAGATCACCAGGATTCTGTGCAGCACCAATCGTTGCACCATTAATCTGACCTGCTTTGTCTGTTCCATCGAACAAATCATCAGGCTGCAGCAGTTCAACGACTTCATATTGTCCGGGCGACAAATCCGAGAACGAATACGAGCCATCGTGGCCCGTCGTCATCACTAAGGTCGACTGAGGTACAAGCGTACTGATTGGTACCAACTGAACATCCACATCAGGAATGCCTTCCTCCCCCGGATCACGTACTCCATCGTTATCTGAATCGAGGTAAACGAAACCTGCCAAAGCTGCGGGCTGGGCTTCTGCAAAGTCATAATTCAGTGCCACGGAGTCTCCCAACGGAACATCCAGACCTGAGAGCATATCAGCCGAATCAGCCTGCCCCACGGCAACGCCATTCATCGTTCCGGGGACCGCAGCAACGCTCATCAAATTCTCTGGTTGTGCTTCAACCAGACGATACTTTCCAGGCGGAATGCCAAGGGAGCGTGGAAAATGATACTTACCGTTGACGTCAGTTGTCGCACGGTACCCCGTGTCAACGTACTCACCCATTTCTGTCTGTCGAAACAAGGTGATCTCAACACCGTCCAACATTGTCTCTCCGGATGCACGCCTGGCGTCCAGATCATTATCTAACCAAACATGCCCCGAAATCTCAATCGGTTTGGGGGTTTGAGTAAGACTCAGAATCGCAGCGGCTGAACGGTCAGGTCGGCTGTCGACATGATCACCCTGGTCTGGTGGCAAATCTAACCCGTGTGCAGAGATGGGGTCACCGTAACCATTCACAAAGATTGCATCAGCCTGACTGGTCTCGTAGTGTGGTGCTTCCAGCGTCACAGCCAAAATCGAATCCTGAAATTCCTGCCCTGAAGTGATCACATCAAGCCTGTCATTAAACACAGCAAGGTCAGCCGCATTGCGAAGCACTTCATCGACATCAACCGAGAATTCTAATCGATCGCCTGCTCGAAAATCTGACAACCTGAGAACAAGTTCCTGACCACCATCTTCAATAGATGCCATCGCTTTGACTTGCTGTCCGTCCCGAGTCACGACGTTCACGATCTGAAAGTCATGTGCACCACTCTTTCCACGACCACCGATAACGGTGTCATAGATCGAATCACCGACACTCAAGCCATCGTCATCTTTGTCCGTTCGAATACGAACCTCTGTCAGCTTTGTGTTGGCAACACCACCATTGAACGAAAGTATGAAACGATCACCCTTGGAGTCACTGCCAACATCCTGATCCGTCTCGAGATAATCCGTTTCAAGATAAACGACGCCCACATGAAGTGGGTCAGCCGCCAGCAACCTGCGAGACTCGAGATGCTCAGGTCCACGGGTTCGGCGTTTCAATACTTCCGTACTGGTGGCGCGACTACGATACCGATTTCGTTTTGCCTTCCAAATCACGCTGGCACCTCCATGTGCCTAATGGTTTTGGCAGTCTTATCTTCTACCCCGCCACTGGTAGTAGCTATCAATCAACCCTTGGTCCGGTGCCCGCTGCCCCCGCGCCTGCAATTCTCTGCCGTCCCGCAACAATGTCAGCGATGGACCAACGGCGCAACGTCGCATCGTAGCTTCCAGAGAACAACAGGCCGCTCTGCGCATCCAGAGCAACCACACTACCGGTGTGCCCTTCGAGCCGTCGTACGACCTGCCCCTTTTCCCAATCAATGATTCGAATGACGTTGTCAGATCCGGCAACAGCCACCAATTCCGAATTCAAAATTGTCACTGCAAATAACTTACCCGTCATTGCTCGAAATCGACGTGTCGGCTGCACTCCGGACGTATCAAACACAGAAACGAATCCGTCTTCTGCGACACAGATTGCAATATTCCCAGAAGGCAGGAATGCAATGTCACGAATCCGAGCTGCATGCAGTCGATGCTCTTCACACTCTCCCGTCTCGCTATCAAATAGATGCAATGTCCCGCAGCGACCGGCAACGGCCAAAACAGCTGCATCATCGCGATACCGAACCGCCCTTAAATCCTGGCACGCGCACTTCAACGAGACACGCTGGTTTTCACCATTACCAAGCAGAAACACCGCGCTCTCAAAACCCACAGCTGCGAGGCCGCTGCTATCGGGTGCAAACGTTACTTCGGCTAGCGCAGGAGAACCGGCA
>JAAHTH010002309.1_pt1 | contig 14930 bp, 32 predicted proteins | sample 6116091 | NCBI WGS metagenome assembly JAAHTH01 (sample SAMN13939990, study PRJNA603662) | sponge metagenome | isolation source: marine sponge | host: Mycale hentscheli | place: New Zealand | collected 2006
CCACTATCGCTATTGTCGAGTTTGATTGCCATATCTTCGCTTGCTACTATATTATTTTGCATATTGATACTCCATTAATTGTTTGACTTGATTTCTAAAACTTACTGATAATCCTTCTCCGCTCATAACTAAAAACAATAAACTACTCCCAAAGTAATGTCAACCTAAAAAACGCTAAATAAGCAATTAATCCAACCCAAAGAAATATCGCAATTAATTCCAATACATCTTCGGCATCCATATCTAGCAAAAAGCCAACCAACAGATCATTCCGCAAATCAATACAACATTGGTGACTATAATAACTATCGCAATTATATCGTTCAATTATTTAGCCCCCAAAGTTTTGTCGTTTTGCTTCGGCTGATTCGCTAAAGTATGCAAGTAATCAACATAGCGCATATTTGCCAACCTTGCTTTCATGCGCAATTCTTTTTCGTTGTCTATCGAGCGATCAATCAAAGATGGGCATTCATCATTTAGCATTGGATAATTGTGAAGTGATAAAGGTTTTTGGGGCGCAGAACACCCAAACAAAATAACAAAAATATATAATATATTAAAGTGCATTTTCAAACTCTACCTCTCCATTTCCTTTTTTGTTGTAACTAAATAAATAATGTTCTCTATCTGTATCTATTTGATGATACTTATTTTCTTCATTTGGTGGATCAACTGCATAGCAAGCAACATCCCAAGACCATGTGCTAGGGTCAGTATATTCATATTCTCCCGAACCATCTTGTTTGAGCATAGTCCACTCGTCACCACAATGAATATTGTAATCTACAAAAGTGCCATCTTCTAGTTCATAACTATTCCAATAGTCAAAGTTGTCTCCTTCAGTTTCAACATCGGGATTACTCTCAACTTTTTTGATGTGAGTTAATGCTAAATCAATTATTGCCAACTGCGCTTTTTTAGGCGCTTGCCATATTTCGTATGTTTCAATCATTTTGTTCGCCTGTGTTTTTATTTGATATTGTTCCATTTTTAATTAATTCTTCAAATATATTCCACATTTTTTGATAACGAGTATCATGCAGTTGTTTTATTCCGATCAACATATTTAATAGTTGATCTTCGGTGTACTTGATTGGAGAATCTCCAACAGCATATACGATTATTTCTATCTCTTCACTTATTTGGTGAAGGATACTCATTGCGTCTTCTAAATCAAATCTGTTCATGGTATTTAACTATATAGGTTTTTTATTGTTTGTCAAGGATTATTTTAAATAGCCCCTGCCATTTGCTCTTGTAAGAGTTTAATAGCATAGTCTTTTTTCTTGCATTCTAGATCCCACTTTACAGGTTTATCGGGTTCAATAGCAATATGTGGTGGAAAATTACCGAACGCAACATAATCTGCATGAGAGCGAGGCTTTTCGGGCTTGCCTTCTGACCAATGAAAGACAGGAGCAATAAAATTGTGTTCACCTTTTCCTTGATTGACCCATGTATAGGCGCAACGCTCGGCTTGCCAAGTGAAGTCTAAAACTTCTGATGGGTTACATAGATGGTGAAGGTTGTCTGCGCAAACAGGAAGGTTATAATTATGCGTTTCAAATAAATACTCACTAAATTTTATACAATTATCTATATTAAATAAAGATAATTTATCCTCATTTTCTATTGTTAGTCTATTATAAACACCTGCGTTACATTTCATTAGATTGTTGTAGAATATTTCCGCTATGTCTTCTAGTGTCTCGCCATCTTTGATTGAGCGATTGACATGAATGTTCATTGGCGCAGTATGATCTTGAGGCAAGCCAATTTTGTCAAAAATACTCGCATGAAAGTTTAATTCATTTATTGAGTTTTTAACTGCGTTTTCATTCGCAGACGCTAAGACCACAAACTGATCGGGGTGAGAACCTAAACTAATTCCGAAAGTTTTGGCGATGATGCCAATAAACCTTAATTCAGTATCAAGTGTTTTATGGTTTGGCAAATCTGTATAAGCCAATTCCAAAGTTTGATCTGTGAGGAGAGGGAACAAACTGCTTGATAACCTATAATGACGGATGTTACGACTATGGCAGTGACGCAAAATGTATTGAGTGCAGTACAAATTATGCGCAATTCTTTCAGATAGTTCTTTGATGGCTTCATCTCTCCCATCTCTTACACATAGGTCATTAAACCTCTTGCGAGTCATCGTGCGAAAAGAATATTTCTTTTTGTCTTTGTCTTTTAATTGTTCACTTATACAAGTTAGTCCTAATATCGTTGTCATATTTGTACATTATAGTAATTATTGATTGTTGTCAAGTCTTTTTGTGTATTAGTTAGCATGGAGTTAACAGAAATAATGTTTATAGCGATAGGTTGTATGTTGTCTATTGTGGCTTTTTTCCTTAAAAGAGAGTCGCAAAAGGTAGAAAGACTTAACGAAAAATTAAGATCAGTAGAAATTATGTTGGCGAAGAATGGCGCTAAAGATGCAGAAAGATGGGTGCAGACAACAAAATTACTAGAAGACCGAAGGCAGGATGTAATTAAAATTTACGAATTTTTAAACAAATAAAAAATGCAAATTATAGTCGAGTTATGGAATGCTCTTTTGATTGCTTATGTTGTATTTGCGATAGGTTCAATCCTATTTTTTAATAAATGATCGACAAGCAAACGCAAACTGATTTATACATTTTAATATCTTTAGCGCTCTTTTTTGTTGAAAGAGAAGCTGTAATTGAAATGCTTGCGTTTATTTATTTCTTTTTGATGTCTTTTCAATAGCCTCGAAAATATTTTACAATAGGCTCGATTAAAAGGTAATACCAAAAAGCAAAAAACATTAATGTAAAATTAAATAATTTTCTTAGAATTTTTTTCACATAAATGGATTACACATCAAATAATTCATCCATTACATTTCTACCAAAGTCTTCTACCGAGTGACCTTTAGGCATCAGGGATTGTATGTAAGCCACAACTTTCTTGCCTACTTCATCGTGAACAGGTGAGAATTGATAAGTGGTCATATCTTTATCGCTACCATACCCAAACTCTATTGTAATGTGGCAATCATCAAGCACATCTTTATTCGTAATAGGACAAGTGATATTTAAATCTTCATCGTAAAATGGATCGTTTTTTTTACTCATCTTGAATTATTTGCTCCCATCTATTGTCATAATTAAGTCTAAATGCTCCTTGGTATCCTTCATGTCCACCTATCTTTTCATGTGGCGCAAATAAAGTCAAGTAAAAAGTGTTGTTTTGTTTTTTGTACAAATAGTAATCTTTACCCATTACGGGCTTGAACCGCATTTCTGCGTTGAATATTATTTCGTTCCATTTAAATTCGCTAGATAATTCTTGGGCTTGCTTTTTAATTTCATTGAATTTTTCTTCAAAGTATTTATTTGCAGAATGAACTGCTCCACCTTTCCAAGCGCCAAGGTTATTTGGCTTGATCACAGGCGCTCCTAAATCACTAGCGTAAGGAAGAGAATGGGGGTTCGGAACAATATTATCGGGGATTTTTTCTTCATCAGTCATCTATTCTAACGAATTTGTTGTCGCCAAGATTTTTTACTTTAAATAGGAAATTATCAAAACCTTTTTCTTCGGGAGAAAATAAGCTCATGTATTTTTTGTAACCAAAACTTTCATAATCTCGCTTGTAAACATAATAGAAGCCATCTACTACTAGCACTCCAATTTTTTGTACATCTTCTAATTTAATTACTTCTTTATTCATTACATTATTATATTCCATTCTTCGCTTTTATCAGTCCAATCTTTATACTTTTCATCTCCACCTCTAACAGACCAATCAGAATCTATAGTCAACTTAGAGGAAATTCCACCTCTTGGGTTAAACATCATCACTAACCTTAATCTATCGGGTTCGTAAACATCCATTAGGTGATCGTAAAATATATTTATCAATCTTTCGTAGGATACAACTATATTTCTTAATTGGTAGACATATTCTTTTAAGCTCTTTAATTCGATTATTTTTTTACAAGGATAAAAACTTATATAAGCATTGGCAAAGTCGGGTTGCTCTTTTACTCCGAGAAATGTAAATTCGGGAATCTTTACTTTTATTTCGTAAGCGCCAAAACTAGGATTTGGTATTGATTTTAATATATTTTTATCTATTTCTTTGTATAATTTCATTTATTTACTTTTAATGGATATTGCCAACCTTCTCCTTGATGTATTTTGGCAGTATTATTTGGCGCTTGGTATTTTATATTTAAGGATTTTGTTAATTGTTTTATTTCGGAATTACTTAATTGTAAGCGTTTTCCATCTACCCAAACAACAAATGGAAATTCTCCGTTTATGCTGAACGGATGCGGTATGGGGTTTATTTGTATTTCGGCTAATCTTTTTACTGATGGAATAAAGCTAGGGGGAGGACTCGGAGGCTTTATCTTAGGTGGAGGCGGAGGAATGAATTGCCTTTTTTCAATTTTTTGAGATTCGCAACCGCAAAACAAAATAACAAAAATTAAACATAAACTATTCTGCATCTTCCTCACTTGTGTTTTCCTCTACGAATTTTCTAATTTTTTCAATTACTTCGGGGTGATTGTCTTTCACCCAATTCATTACCATCTCATTTGTATGCGCAGTAATTATTTCTTCTTTTGAGTGATTGGTTTTGCATTTACTTAAACCTTTTTCGTAGGCAATACTTTCAACTATATCTTCGTGCATCATATTTCTGATTTTACATACCTTTTGTTTTGTTGGTTGATTGTGAGCGCCCGATTTAATTTATGCGCCTCATTGATTGTCATTGTTATTGGTTTCGGGCTAAGACGCTCATGTCCATGAGGACGATCAAAATCCACTAGGATGTACTTCTTTTTTTCTGATTCATCTATTTCCATAATAAAAGTATCATAACAATAACAACTAATAATGTCAAGCCCCAATTATGGTCTTTCATCGTTTCCACATATTTCTAATTATTTCGTAGCTAAAAAGAACCGCAATGAATACCGCCAAATAAAACATGGGGTCACTAAAATCAATAATCATAAACATAACCTTTCCCCATAACCAAAATCTTTTTTGTACATATTTTTCATAAATTTTTCTTTTGTTTTGACCCAATGAATTGTTACTTTTGGCTCATTGAAATGGCATAAAGCTATATGGGAAGCATCTTTTATTTCATTTAGTGAATTTAGTTTTAAAATAGGTGGAGAATATTTTGTTGTTTTTACAGAAATTCTTATTGCGCCATCTTTGCCGACAATTATATCTGCACTATGCTTGTCGCCTTTTGGTTTGGGCATGACATCAAAATAACCATTTAATTCTCTAGCAACCGCAAATTCGCCTACAACCCCCATGTAATGCCCCTCAAAACTCTTATCGTAGTCTGAGCCATCCTTGCGCCCCGAACACATTAAAGACTTTGTTTTAAGATGCGTCTTGCCTTCGCAACGCCAAGAGGCGAGTTCTTGTAGAGCTTTTATTTCTGAACTATTTAAAATTATTTCTTTCACTAATATATAAAGTGTAACATACATAAAGTATTATGTCAAATAAAATATATCCAAATACTGCACCTTTTGCACACGAAAGGAATACGAATGTAAATTTTAATTATATTTGGGATGAAGCGACTTCGCATTGGATTCCACAATCGCAATCCACGCTCAGTTTAGATTATATTTTAAATAACGCAAAAGCCACAATACATAAATTTGGAAGCAATCCTAGTGTTGGACAAAATGTTTCATTAACAGCGCCAGAAACAATATGGGATGGATCAAGCGAATACCAATTCCCCGATAATGCAGGAGAAACTATCCGAATGATTTCTACCGACAATACGGATAATCAAAGCATTGTTATAGAAGGCTTAGATGAAAACTTTGAGATTCAAATTTGGGAAGGCTCTCTAAATGGAGTAACTGAAGTTACTATACCTTATACATGGACAAGGGTTTATAGAGCTTTCAATAATGGAGTAAGCACCTTAGTGGGAGATGTGAACATATACAAAAACGGAAGCCCTGCAATAATATATGCTAAAATTTTAGACGGAAATAATCAAACATTAATGTCGGTCTACACGATTCCATCTGACTGCAAAGGTTATTTAATAAAATATCAATGTACTGCATATAATCCTCAAAGCGCATCAGAAATAGGTTATACTCTTCATATGTGCGTAAGACAATTTGGCAAAGTGTTTAGGGCGCAATCAATAACATCCGTAGGAACTTCTCATGCGATAACTCAAGAGTTTCCATTCCCCTTAGAACTTCTACCTAAATCAGACATTTTATTTAATGTAGTTAGTGCAAACGGAAATAATGGCGCAATTAATGCAGATTTCGATATAGCTTTATTGCCTGTTTAATCTTGTTTTACCTCTTTTAATAATTTGATGTATTTTTCTACATCTTTTATTTCGTCAAATATTTTTCCCCAATTATTTTTATTTGGTTTATTTGCAGACTGAAGTAACTCTACTGCAAGTTCGTTTAACTCTTCTGCGCATTTTAAGAAGATGCGTTTGTTTTCAGAGTTTAACTTCACAGATGAGATACCCCTATTTTACTAATAGTGTCTAGTGCATGGCGTAATTTTAAATTATAATCAAAGAAATTTAAAATCTTTTGATAGAACACTTTATCTTCGCCTGTTGCATGATAAAACTTTTCATAGATTTCGCTTCTAAGCTGATTTAACTCTTCCGTGCTCATAGAGCTTTGCAGAGTTGCCGACCTTGAGGTGTAATTTTGCGCTTGCCATCAATTTCAATCAAACTTTTATTTAACAAATATAATTCGTGATCTCGTTGCAAAGCAGTTTTACTTAGACCTAGTTTTGCAGATAATCCTGTTAATGTGGCAGAACCGCATTTTTTTAATATCTGTAGAATCTGTTTTTCTGTATTGCTCAAGCCAAAAGGTAGTATGCCAATATTGTCACACAAATCTCTAAAGTTGTCAAGCGAAAAATGGTTGCTCTCTTTAGCGCCACAATACAAGCTGATCTCTTTTGCTCTTTTTACTGCGCTTCTAGCGTTGCCTCGAATGGTTGATGCAACTTCTTTTAAGCAGTCATCGTCAAATTCAATATCGGGCGCACAGATTTTAATAATCTCGCCCAACTCTTGCTCGTTGTAAGCTTCAAAGTCAACGCTAGTAAGTCTATCTTTTAGCGGAGGAAAAATCTTATCAGTCTCAGTTGTGGCAAAAATGAAAGTTTGTTGTTTGAAATTGAATTCAAAGTTCATTTCATTCCATGTAAAAATCTTTCGACTATTAGCTTCAGTATTAAAGATGGTAAGAAATGCCATTGTTAAATCTGTAGGCAGAGCATGACATTCATCAAACAATATACATATGTCATTGTCGGCAATTAAGGGCATAAAGATTTGCTCAAAAAACATTTCATTGTTTTTAATTGTCGAGCAGTTTAACTCAACGAATGCTCTTTTTTCTCCATCTTGATTCTTGAGGTTTGTGGCGAAACCTTTGGCGAACTCCGTTTTTCCCAAACCTTTAGCTCCTGCCATTAATAGAAATGGCGCTTGAGATGTTTTGTGGAAAGCATCAAGGTAGAAAGAAAGTTTCTTCTTTACTGAATCTTGACCAACTAAATCGGGAAAGTAATTATTTTTCATATGATATAAGAGTAATGTATGTTGGTTGAAATGTCAAGCATTATAAATAAGTTAATGTATATTCTATTTTTGGGGCAGGTTCTTCTTGTGGTTTTGCTTTAGCTTTAGGCTTGATAGTAGCAGTTTTCTTTATTGAGCCATCTTTATAACAAGTTTTACATTGCGATCTTTTGCCGAGCAATCTTCTCTTATCATTATTGAAATGTTCTAGGGGCAAATGTTTATTGCATTTGGTGCATTCTTTATGCACATCAATAGTTGATTTGATTGAGTCTAGCCACTCTTTGCTGACTGATATTACGGCTTTATTGCCAACATAACAACCTAGTTCTTCGTAAGTGATTTCGGAAAAATTTGATTTATCTTTCATTGAAAAATACAATATTGCATAAATAGTGATTTGTCAAATAAAAAAAGACCGAGGATAAAGGCTGAAATCTTAATTTAATAAGATGATAAGCGGAATCCCCGATCTTTTTATGAGAAGGATAAGCGCCTTGAAGATGAGCTGTAAAATCTTAATTTAATAAGATGGCAATTAGAATCCCCAAGACGCTTTTTGAAAAATTAATTCATTTGTCTTTCAATAATCTTTTTGCAGGATTGAAAGAGGTCAAAAATTGCACTTCTATATTGCTTGCGACATTTTTTAAAAAGCTTTTCTTGTTCTTTTGAAAAATTGCCCCTCCCACCTTCGGGCTTATCTAAGCCATGCTCTTCGCATTTTTTTCTAAAAAAGTTCTTCATTCCATGATGATAAAGATTGCTTCGAGCGACTCCACCTTTTCTATGGAAAGGGGTCATCTTTAAGACATACTTTTGGATAAAGTATTTTCCAGGAAGATTATTTGTCGAAGACCTCAACCTAAAGCTTCCGTCATAATAAACTAAAGTCGCCACAACAGAATAAATTTGTGTCATTCTAATCTTGGTACTATTGATATTTATCTGACCCTTCTTCGCTTTTATTTTGAACCTGCAACCATCAGTAAGTCCGAACACCTCTTTAGAGTCTTCGGTAAGCATAGAAGACAATTCTTCGATATTTTCATTTAACCATTTACGGCAACCATCATTTTTATCCGAGTAATCTTGCGAGCGAGATATATTCAAATGATTATTAAGTAATTTTTGAAAATTGTGACCGCATTCTTTTGCGTGGGTATTTTTATCTCCACCTAGCTTACTTAATTTTATTTCGGGAAAGTCGTTTAATAATTCTTTAATCGCAAGAAGGTCATTGTGGTCAGATTTTTTAAAATCTTCCTCATTTAATTGATGCTTATTTCGATAGTAACCCAAAGCGCGAGGAGTGCTTTGTTGGGGAAAGCATAGTATCTCGATACCTTTTTCTTTGCAACTTGCGGATAATTTATCCAATTCAGACTTTGTGAATGGTTGGGCTTTGGACAATAATTTACGAGGAGTAAGATGAGCTTCTTCAGCTACGACTATCGTGTTTTTAGGGAGAGATAAAATTTCATCAAAAAGATTTTTATGTGAAAAGGTGTAAACCTGTCCATTTTTTAGCATTGTTGAAGAATTTTTACCACAATCTACGATTACTTTATTGCGAGGAATAGTTTTCATTTTTTTATGTTTTTCTATATTTTAAAAATCAGAGTTATTTCTGATTAAGGTTTATACTATATAATGTTTTTATATATTTGTCAACTTAAAAATTCTTTTATTTCAGATTTATATCTATTCATTTCTTCCATCAAGGTAGCAGTTATCATTATTAGTTCGTTTAAGAACTGAACATCCGTTTCTCTTGATTCAGATATTTCTAAGTCGGAATCGTATATTTTAATCAAATGTTTTATAGAATCGATTTGTTTTTTATAGTTAACTATGAGGTTATCGCAACAACGAAGCATGAGTCTAGATAAGCGCTCTTTTTGCGCGTCAGTTGGTGCAACTTTCTTTTGTTTAAAGATTTTTAACTTCTTTAAGTTGGATAGGTGCAACTCCTCAAACTTGTGTATTTCTTCGCCATGAAACTCATAGGTTTGCCAAGCTAACTCTAAATCGTCCATATTAAAGGAACTTGTATAAAATATTTAATTGATTCAATCCTAAGTGTTTTGCAAAGTAAGCGCAGAATTCAGCTATTTGGGCGCTTTCCCAAGATTCTTCGTTGATGATGCGTCCAAGTGTGTCGTATTCGCCATCTTGCCATAGTTCAGTAAGTTGTATAAATTCAGTAGTATTTTCTGTCATAAGTAATATTTAGTAATTAATAAGAAACTACAATCATGCATACATATCAAATAATGTCAACACTTTTTTATGTGTACCCTAAGATATGAAGGAAAAAATAATTGATCATCTAACGATGAAACACTTGAAGGTGGACGAATTTAACCCGTCTTGCAATCAAAGAATTAGAACTGCTTGCATTTTGGCAAAAAAAGATTACGACAATTTAACTGAAAAACAAAAGCAGGATATATTAAAAGAAATAAAAGAAGGGGAAAACAATGAGTAAAAAACAAAAAACAAATACACTTATGGTATCTATAAGTATTATTACAATAATTGTATGGGTGCTAGTAGCTTGCAATAAGCAGAACTTTAAAGAATTAGCTTCTATACCTTATTTGGAGTCAAGCGAACAACAAGTAAAAAGAAATGACATCGGTCTTTACTTTGCTCAACAAAAAACTTTTAATTGGGTTGACACTAAAGTTCCTACAGATATAAAAATAACTTTATTTGATGCTAATTATAAGGCGGTAGATTATTACTTCTTTTTGAAATTTAATAAATGGTTCGAGAAACTTAAGTTTGAAAATGGCATCATGCCAATAGACCAAAAAGAGAACTTAGACTGCGATAACTTTGCTATGTTATACAAATCCTTAATGGGTATATCGGGCTACAAGAGCGAGGAAAAGAGTGAGCCTTCAGTTGCAGTAGTGGTAGTGCGCCAAATCAATGAGTATGGAGGTGTACCTGCTTCAAATGGACTGCACATGGTCAACTTAGTGATGACCAATAATGGTTGGTTTATATTTGAGCCTCAGACGGGCAAGTTTATCTTACTAGAAAAGTATCCTAATCAACAATTTATTGAATATTTGATACTTTGAAACCCGCATAAAAAAGACCGAGGATAAAGGCTGAAATCTTAATTTAATAAGATGATAATCGGAATCCCCGATCTTTTTATGAGAAGGATAAGCGCCTTGAGGATGAGTAGTAAAATCTTAATTTAATAAGATGACAGATAGAATCCCCAAGACGCTTTTAAAAATAAAATGCTTTAATTCTTACAACCAATGAGAATTAACCTCAAGAATATTTGATGGAAATAACTCATGGATTTTACAGGCGGTTTTGTTATTTTTATTATAATTAATGACGCTCTCAATCATATACATTCCCTTGGTTTTAGGGTCAGAGTCTAAATAATATATCACTAAGCCTGTTTCTTTATTTTTATCTGCGTAAGAATCAATCGTAATTAAAGGCGCACAAAAAGTTAAATCAACAAGTATATCTTGAAATAGATCTTCAGAATATTTGTCGCTCATTGAAAAATCCACTTCAAGTAATGAAGTGCCTGATTTCGGAAAACCTATAGCCAAAAGAGAATCGCAATACAATTCGTGAAATATCTCAAGTTTTAGCTTAAAATATTTTGAAGCATCGTGAAAAATATGGCTAGTTACTGAGAGCATTTTAAAATTATTATCTTGTTAAAGGGAACAAGCGCCTTGAGGATGAAACCAAGAATCTTAATTTAATAAGATGATAGAGAGAATCCCCAAGACGCTTTTTGAAAGTTATTGATTTAGCATTTTATTTACAATAGCCATTGCTCCATCTTTATTCTTTGTCATTATTATTTCGCCATTTAGTAATAATATTTTCCAATAAGGCTTTCGTTTTTTTACATATATTACATTGTTTGGATTTATATAATATGTTTCGTTATTTGAGTCTTCGATTTGTATCATGTTTTGTAATTTTTAATTGATTTATTTGCGAACAATGCTTTTGCTTTTTTAAGCGCTCTAGATTTGGAAACAGAATAGTTGCTTTGAGTTATCTTTAATGTATACATTATATCTTTTGGACTCCAACCTTTCAAGGAAAGAGAGAATACTTCTTTTTCTGTCTTGTTTAAAATAGACAAGACCTGCTTGGAAATGCTCTTTTTTTCTTCTTGAATTAAATTTTGGAAAGGCAACTTTGATTCAAAGTAACCAAGGGATTCGGGGGACATATTTTCGTTGTCCAAAATAGTTAAAAGTTTATTTCTTTTAGTTTTAGAAAGGTAGCCTTTTATTTGAAAATGGCATATTCTGAATGCCCAACTTCGCAAACTTTTATTTGGGTCATACTCATTTCTTTTTTTGGAAAGAATCAATAGGCAGTCTTGCACTATGTCCTCGGCATCTTGCTTATTTGAAACTTTTGATTTGGCAAAAGCTAAAAGGGGAGAGCGGATGAGCTTGAGCTTTGTATCATAGCAATTTTCTGAATTGATTTGGTCTTGCATTTTGCCCCTTTCTTCTTATTTGTTTTCTTTGTATTTCTTGTTAAGAATCGACTAGGGGTTATTTTTAATTTATTTGTTCCAAAATGGTCATCAAGTGCAAGTTGCATGGTTTCCATTGCGTATCTTTGATGCGTCATTGAATTGTGAAAATGTTTGTTGGAGTCATGTACTGCCATTAATACTTCTTTGGCTTTTTTTTGACTTTGATAATTGCCTTCTGATAAGATTTGGTTCCATAGCAGGTAACTTTTACGCTTTCTGTATTTCTTTTTGCTTTCTTCTATTATTTTAGATTTAGTTTCCTCGTTAGTATTGAAATCTAATTCGGTTTCAACTTTTTCCATAATATCTTGGTCTACAATATAATTGCCGTAGCCGTCTTTTCTGGCACTCAAGTAAACCAATTGAAGAACGTTAATAAACCTGTGGTTCATTTGTCCTGCGCTCATGAATCCATTTTCGTCTTTTTTTCCTCTCATTTTATTGTATCTATTGTTATATCTATGCTGTTATTTGGATTTTTATCAATTATAAGTTGGATTGAATTGTTATTTTGATCAAATAATGTTTTATATACTATTTGAACTAATTGTGTTAGATCAGAACTCTCATGAAAAGAACCATTATAATATTCTTCTTGATCAAGAAGTATTTTTAATAACTTGTCGTAAGCTTTTTGTTGTTTATTTGACTCTTCGTCTTTCCTAAATGAAATCATGGTAAAGTAATCCTATCTACGTCGTGTTCAAGCTCGTAATTATCCCAATATTTGTGGTCGTGCTTGCTATAAGTAATATCCTCAAAAAGAACTAATTTAGTAAAAGGGCCTGCGAGATCATCCTCTTCAATTTCATAACCAATTGCATTGCCCTCAGGAACTCTTCCTGATCCGTCTTTGTATTCAAAGCATTCATCATAGTCATGCTCGGAGTAAATTATTTGGCTCGATTTGATTTGCATTTTTATACCTTAACAATTATTAATGTTTTTGTCAATCGTTTTTTAAGTTTTTTACAACTTTTTCTACCAACTCTTTGCTTAAGCCTTGGGCTTCTAGTTGAGATAGGGCGGCATGATAGCCATCTGCATAGCTATTTATCTCTTCTTCATGCATAACTGAAACTAAAGCATGGGTTTTTCCATCCTCAAAGCCTTTGCTGTATTCTGAGCGCCCTAATTGATCATAATCCAATAGCATGTCGTTTATTTGATCGGATTGGAGCCTGTGGGATAGTTGATTATTTTTATCTAAAATCTCCAAGCCTTCAATATAAGCTTCTTTTCTGTCTATATACATAACAGATAGCACTAATAATAGCATCCAAATTATTCTTTCTTTATTCATTTTATTTAGTTGTTGTTAATATTTCGCTTTTATCTTCCCATTTATTTGAATATGGGTTGAATTTTTCTATAGATAAAGTTTGTAGAATTAAATTGTTCTTTCTTAGCATTGAATCGTGAAAATCTAAAGCTTGAGAAGCTGTAAAAGCATTGTAGTAATGATAATTGTCAAGGGCAGAATGAGTTGATTCTGCATTATATTTTATTCTGTATTCGAATAATCTAGGCTCTTTCTCTTTCATGGAAATTAAATAATATCATCTGGGTCATCTTTGGGAGGAGCTTCGGGGTAATCGGGCGCCCAATAAATGTTTTTAAATAAAACCAATTCTACTTCTCTTGGAGCCATCCAATCATTAATTAAAGCTTCGTATTCCTGACTAGCGTTATACCTCCACTTATTTGCATCTCGGCTATTATCATTTTTATCATCTTCGTAATGTAAAAAATCAAAGTCAAAATGAGGAACATCTATTCCAATAGGCTCTCCGTAAGGTACAGGCTCATCAGTGCCTTCATAGAAAAACTCTTGTTCATGAGAAGCGTATACAACTTCGCTTGATGCGATTGTCGCAAATTTGTCGTCGTGTAAAAACATTTTTATATTTTGCATATTAATTATTTAAGTTAAAAGTTTTTGCCGCCACTATAAAAAAAGGATTAAGTAAATTTTCTTTATTGTATTTTAGCTCCGACATGTTATTTGCCACGAATACATTAGCACCGCTTTCTTCTGCTATAATATGTGGCGCGCAGGTGTCCCATTCCATAGTTGGGCCAAATCTAGGATAAATATGAGCTTCTCCTTCTGCAACTAAGCAGAATTTTAAAGAACTGCCAACGTTAAGAGTCTCCACTTCGTAAATCTTTTCTAAGTTGTTGATGAACTCGGATGTTTTTTCGTTCATGTGCGATTTGCTAGCAACCACTTTGACTAAATTACTTTGGGGGTTAATAGAATATTTGGCGTAGATTCTTTCGCCGTTTTTAAATGCACCTCTACCTTCAATAGCATAATATTGGTCGCGCTTTTTAGGGCAAGCAACGTACCCAAATACAGGTCTGTCGCCATTACATAGCGCAATATTAATGCAAAAGTCGTCACCACCTTTGACAAACTCTTTGGTTCCGTCAATCGGATCAATCATCCAATAAAAATCCCAATCTTTGCGATCTTCATAGCTGATCTCCTTGTCTTCTTCAGAGATAATCTTTAATACATTAGTATTCGCAAAAAGAAACTCTCGTATGCGTTTATTTGAATGGAGATCGGCTTCGGTCAAAGGACTGCTGTCGCTTTTTTCTGTAGTCTCAAAACCGCGCTCTTGTATTTCAACTACTTCTTTGGATAATTCGGCCCCAAAGGAGAGCAATGAATCTATGAATGTTTGGTTAATAATCATTTTATAATAATTTCATTTGGTCGGGATGATCGACATGTTCAGAGTCTACCATACT
>JAAHTH010001666.1_pt2 | contig 14920 bp, 15 predicted proteins | sample 6116091 | NCBI WGS metagenome assembly JAAHTH01 (sample SAMN13939990, study PRJNA603662) | sponge metagenome | isolation source: marine sponge | host: Mycale hentscheli | place: New Zealand | collected 2006
ATTTAATGTTAAATAATTAATTTAATAACAAACGGGTTCTTTGTATCCAACGACCATGATGTAATGTTATATTTGTTATATTTCCAAATATATGAAAGATCATATGCCATAAATACCAATTTTCTTTATATCTTTCCCACTGATAACTTGCTTTTAAAAAACTTGATATACATATAAATAAGCTTATTAAAAACTCCTTCTGTAGGTCTGAATAAAACGAACTATATAATGATGTTATAACTGCAAAACGAGCAAACGTAATATCACATGTTCTACGAATCCCTACTCTTGGTTTTATCCAAAATATTGTTGAAAAAAACATAACCATTAAAATCTGAAATCTATATATTAGTCTTTCCTTATATAATATTGAACTTAATAAGGAAACGCTCATTGATAATGATGATATAGTGAGGGCCATTGATTCATGATGACGTGCTAATACTGTCATAGGTCTTGGATAAATATTTTTTTTATTTTTATCATTTTTTGAAATTTCATTTTCTGTGTTTGTAGATTTATCAATTAATTCTGTATCATCTTCAATAAATTTTTTATCCTTATCTATATCCTTCTCATTTTTATCATTCATAATATTGTATAGTAATTTAATATTTTTTTCTTTAATAAATTACTATACATGTATATTTATTCTATATTATACTTCTGAATCCGAATCATGTAATAATCCTTCCGGATCAAATTCATCCAATTCTGATTCTATTATACCTACTTCATAATTTCTGCAATTTTCTATTGTTTTAGTTTCTTTTTCTTGATTGGTTATCAATGGGGTAACTTTACTGCAAATAAAATTTAATGGATGCTTTACATTTTCATATACTCCTTCTACAAAATCAATATGTTTTGCCATTTTTTTACAATCGTTTGTCAAATCTTTATTAATTGTCTTAAGTATTAAATCTAATTTTTCATTTATTTCTGTTATATTCTTCTCTATATTCTCAATTCTCTCTTCAAGATTAGACATATCTATTAAAAGATAACATAATTATTAATGTTATCTGGACGACCAATCCAGATATACCATCATGATACATACTACGTATTAATCCTAGCGGTTTATAATAATATTCATCTAAATGAGGAAATAATTTTGTCGCTTTCATTATAATTCCAAATAAACCACTAATTATAAAACTCACTAATAAAAATGTTACAACTGAAGATACATCCATAATATCTGATGGAAACGAAACCATATTCAATATTACATACTGTGTTATTGCACCTACAAAACCAGCTATTAATGCTGCAGCAAGTAATGTATGTTTCTTAAAATATGGCTGTAAAAATCTCACAAAATCATATTTCATCATATTAGGTAACTTTTTATAGTTTTCAGACATTACTCTAAGTACAACATCCCACAAACCCGTTACAATAAATGATAAAATGATTAATTCGCAAACAGACATATATATATATATATATATATAATTCGTTTAAAAATTAAATTTTGTTTATTATTAATATACAAAACAAATGCAGAATATTACACAAGATTGGAAACCTATGGTTCTTAATAAGAGCACTTCTACATCCAACTCAAAAAAAGGCACTACTGTAAGCACGCAAACGGGACTAACAAAAAAGGAAAGGGAACTAGTTGATTGCAGTGATGCAAAATCTGTAACGCTTATGCCTAGAAATATAGTTGGTCAACTTGTTGCAGCCCGCGTTGCAAAAAAATTTACACAACACCAACTTGCTACTAATCTTAATATTGATGTTAAGATTATCAAAGATATTGAAACATTTAAATATAAGAATGATATGGCGCTCGCACAGCGTATTGCTAGAAATCTCGGATTAGCAAAACTTGTCAAATAATTATCTAAATGTCAATGTCTCCAAATCCTCTTCTGTCTCTGGTATAAAATAATCATCTGTTAAGAATACTGATGGCGGATTTAATGGCTCTTCTATGGTTGCAACATACTTATATTTTTTCTTTTTAATATCTGACTCGGTTAAATTTGTTCTACAAATAGGACATTCATTGCTAGTTAATAAAACTAATTCTAAACATTCTTTATGAAAAATATGATTACATTTTGTTATTACAAAATTTTGTTTGTGTTTTTTTGTTATTATTTCATCCGGACGAGGTTCTAGGCAAATACTACAAACATCCGAATATGGCACAGGCTTTGATGACCATAATCCCATAAATATAATAAATATTATAATTATTATATTTACTTTCTAGCTTTAGTTTTACGCTTAATACCTCTCTTTCTAGATTTTCTAGTGTTACGATGCTTTTTATTATGTTTATGAGTCTTTTTATTCTTCTGTTTACGTCTTTTTGAACGCTTACCACCTTTTATACTATTGGGAGGCATTAAACTTTCCGGAATAGAACCTAACCTAATAAACCTGATTGCTGACTGTATCATGTTAGTAAGCCTAGTTGGATTAATTTTAAGACTTGTGTGATATAGTCTAAATTGCCTTCTATTAGAAAGACATTTATATGATAGCCCTGTTTTAGTTGATATTCTAGATATCTCCTGTTGGCCTGTATTTTTAGAATACCACTGCCAGGATTGATACCAGAATGCAAAATATAGGCTCCAATCTACGCTTGGATATTCTACTTGGCTTTGTTGACCGACAATATTTTCTGCATCTAACATAAGACGAAAGGCCTTTATGATTTTACTATCTGAAGGATCGTATTTACATGGTATGCTTCCGGCAGTATCAAATAAAGAAACTACTAAAACCATAAGCTTAAAATTACCTGTTCTGCAATTTGAAGGGTTTTGGTTGGTTAACTCAGTAAGATTCGCTACCCTTTCATTCAATCCTTTCATCCCAACTGCCAAGCTATATATAGAGGCACCAAATGTCCATAAATTTGATAACTTATTAAAATTATCATATGTCTTACATCTAGGATTGTCTCCAAAAAAATAAAATGGTGTGTTTTCTCCTGTTTTACTAATGTAGCTTATGCCCATGCTATGAGCACCTACTATACCAAATGATTTACATTTGGTTCCTTCATTTCCTGCAACATCATTCATCTCATAATTAGAAGGAAGAACTACATATTTATTTTTTGTAAGATTTGCAAAATCTATAGGAGGATTATTTGCAAGATCTACAGGAGCCTTATTTGGAAAATCTGCAAATCTATGTGATGCAATAAATCTAGTAGCAAACCATGCTGTCTGTGTAGTTCTTATCAGGTCTGATACACCTACCAATACGATATTAGATATGTTCGCACTTTCTAGCCATATACCTGCTGCTGCAGCCTCTATCTTACCTTTAGTTGTAAGAGGTGCATCATGTGGTGCAAACCCCGGGCCATATTTGTCACCTGCTTCATTATGCATGCCTTCACCATGTCTGATAAAATAAATATCAGTCACACCATCCTGTAGATCAGGTGCAAACTTAGCTTTCCAAGCATCAAAATCGCGTTCATTATTAATTATGATTGTTGGATCGCGATTAGGCAATAACTGCGCATTTTTATGAGGCTTATCGGGGTTCTGTTTGGGAATAAGTCCTGGAAATACAAGTTGAATTGAAACTTTAAAAATATTCTTTTCTATACTTAGCTTAATAATACACCCATTTCCCAATTTCAACGCACCCCCTTTGATCTGATCTATTAAGTCGTTATCAGGAGTGCTAAGTCCTCCTTTATATTCAGTAAATCCTGACTCAGCATCTCCCCCACCAACGCCATACTGTGACAAAAGACATGCAAGCGCGTTTTGATGAGTTGCAATTATAATACTTCGGTGATCAACAGCTCGCTGCTCACCCTCACTAACATCCCCCCTATCATCTAAACTAGTTAAAGAAGCACTAGACGAACCACTAGAGGAAACGTATGACGGAATGGTTGGCAATCCATCGCCATATTCCGTCATCGGATTCCAGGGTGATGGCTTTTTTAATGTTGTCATAATATATATATTTAATTAGATTATATATTATGTTACTACCATTTGGACTTTTTAACATTAATACGAGGACCTGATCCCTTTTTTTTTGAAGAACTTGGATCATATACCTCATCTTCATCGTCGGAATTAAGATCCTTAGATAGTTCCCAAAACTCTTTTGAACCAAGCTTAAAATCGGCATGAGGTTCGGCTTTATACCAAAAAATTTGGTCTGTTAACTTATTACTTTTGGCATTATTATTAATGACTAAACATTCAAAATTTTCGGTGCATTGATCCATAACTTGACAAAAAGATTCAAATGTGGGAAACATGCCTGCATAATTTTCATAGATGCGCTTTCTATTAGTCAAGTATGGTTCTCTTAATATAAAAACGTAATCTATATTTGTTCTTAAATTTGGAGGAATACCAAGTGGATACTGCATAGTAATAATTAACATAATCTTCCAATGACGACCATTCATGAAAAGTAGACGCATCATCTTATCCTTAGACCACGATGAATCATATAAACAATCATCTAAAATAACAAATGTTCTAGGATCTATAGAACTTTTTTTATATGTAGTTACCTCCTTTTTAATTTGCTTTAATACCTGTTTTTGTCTCTTTAAAATATTCTCAATAATAGCAGTATTATATTCATCATGAATAAAAAGCTTGGGAACATGTGATGAATAAAATCCATTTCCTGCTTCTGTTCCCGATATGACCGTTCCTATAGGAATATCTTGTTGATAAAATAATAAATCTCTCACCAAATAACTTTTTCCTGTATCTCTCCTACCAATTAAAACAACTACCGGTCCTTTATTTTCATCTGGCTTAAAGCTAATATCTTTCATATTAAATTTTTTAAGGTCTAAAGTCATAATACTCTATCTAAAGATTAAAATAATAAAAACATAAACGCAGAAAATAAGTTTGAAACGATTATTATTAATATTTAGAAAACATAATGGTATTTGAATTAAACTACCGCAAATTTAAGGATACAAAAGAATTATATTCTTCATTAGAAAATACTAAATTGGGATTATATGATACCCAAAATTATATTCCAATCTATAGCCGATTTTTTAATTTAACAGAATCAAATTACAATAATGTAACATTAAATAATAAATGGTTGATCAAAAATATTAAAAATGATTCTAATAAAAAATTATATGAATGCACGCTAGTTGATGCTAGCAATAATGAAACAACTAAAGAAGTATTTTTCAAATGTTCGCCATTACTTGATCCATTGAAATTTATATTAGGAAAATACAATACTGAAAATAAAGAGTTACTACCTAAAACATTAGAATATTCCGATTTTAATAAGATTAAAGATGTGAATAATGCAGCATACACAGATGGTTTCTTTTCATATTTAACAAGCAAATTAAATGAAGAACATGATTTCATTCATGGATTAGATTTTTATGGTGGATTTCTAGGTATGCAGGATAAATTCACATTTGATGTTATTGATGATATAGAATATTTATATGAATCTTCTAATTTTCATAAAAATAAGGGTGTATTATTTGATATGGATGAAAGTAATATAGATATGTTTGTTCATTCGGATTCTAGCACAAACAAGCCAAAAATAAGAATAAAAAGTTTAAATGAAGATATCAAACTTGATGACATAACTACAAATGAATATGATGATATATTTGAAAATAAGGAAGAGGATATATCTAATAGTGTTATAGATTTGTCAGGTAACACTGATATGGCTGAAAATATTGTATTTAATAATGACATGAATTCAAGTTATAAATCATCTAGAAGTTCATCTACGTTCTCTTCAAGGACATCTGATACAAGAAGCAATGAATCTGATGAATTTTCTGATGATGATGATGTAAGTGATAGTGATGAAGACGGCGATACTGATTCATTAACAAATTCTATGTCAAGTAATGATAGTAATGATAGTAATAATTCAGATAGCACGCTGAATGTAAATATTTTTAATTTTCCCGTTGAAGTAATATGTCTAGAAGGATGCTATGAAACTTTGGATAAACTAATTGATGTCAGTCCACTATCTAATGATGAATGGAAAAGTATAATAATGCAAGTTATTATGATGCTATTAACTTATGAAAAAGCTTTTGATTTTACACATAATGATCTTCATACAAATAATATAATGTATATTCCAACAGAAAAACAATTTTTATATTACTGTTATAATGGGACATATTATAAGGTTCCCACTTATGGAAAAATATTTAAAATTATTGATTTTGGTAGAGCAATCTATAAATTTAAAGGTAATACATTTTGTAGTGATAGTTATGGTCCTACTGGTGATGCTGCTACACAATATAATGTAGAACCATATTTTAATGATTCTAAACCACGTCTTGAACCTCATTATGGTTTTGATTTATGTAGGCTCGGATGTGCATTATATGATGAGTTGGTTGAGGAAGAAGATGAAAATGATGAAGGTAGTTCAAATAATCAACCAAAATATGACGCATTAAGTGAATTAATAAAGGAATGGTGTAAAGATGATAAAGGTAAAAATATTTGCTACAAAAAAAATGGCGTTGAGAGATATCCAGACTTTAAATTATATAAGATGATAGCCCGATCAGTTCATAATCCCACACCTGAGGCTCAGTTAAATAACCCCTTTTTTAATGAATATGTAGTCACCAAAAAGACTATTAATAAAAAGGCAAAGATTATGAACATTGATAAAATACCTAGTTATATCAATTAATATTTCTAATTAATTATAATTTAATAAGTAATTAGAAGCCAGGATCATTTGAAAAAGCTGCTGCTGCACCACCACCACCTTTCATCATTTTTTTTGCTCCATCTAATGTTGGATATATTTGGGTAAGAAGGAAATCGCCTGCAACAACCGACAACATAACCAATATTGTCTGCATAATAATCTCCCGGGTATCCTTCTCTTCTTTGTTAACTCTAGTTTTGAAAAATTGAATTATGGCAAATATAACTGCTACCGTAGCAGGAAGAACAATATTATTCATTTATTTATAATTAAATAAATCTTACTATAAATAAACGAATTATGAAATTATTTCAATATCAGTCAATAAAGAATTATCATTTATTTTAATATCTGGTGCTGGAATATCATGAACATCCATTACATCTAAAGTTATCGGATCATTTGAAATAACCAATTTGTCTTCTTCGTCGTCCTCTGCTTCATCTATTTTACGTTGTTCATTTCTTTCACTGCTAATTTGCTCTAATCTTTCAACACTTTTTGGTGCTTCTATTTTTTCAACTGAGCCTTCAATATTAACAGCCATATCAGTATCATTAAATGATAACGATTTTGTTACTGGAACAGCTGAAGGAGGAGGAGGAGGAGGGGTCGTTGGCGGAGCAGCTGATGGCGGCAACATTGAAGGAGGTTTAGAAACTGAAACATTAACATCAGAAGTATCAACATTTAATCGTTCTTTATCATCTTCATTTTTATCATTGTTACCTGATTTATTTTCTGGTTCCTTAACTGGTTCTTCTATAATTTCTTCTTTAACCTCCTGAACAACCTCATCCTCAGTGGTCTCATCTAAATATGCACGCAATATTTCTTCTATAGGAATGCTTTCTCTTACTGCATTTAATATACATTCCTTTACAATAGTTTCAAATTCTCTATTGCATTGCTGAATCTGCAAAGGCATGAGATCCTTTTCAAAAATATAGACATTAGTATATAATTTTCTAGCAACTTGAATATAAGCCTTGTGAATAAAATTGTCCAATGAAGGTATATTTATGTCTATTTTTTTCTGAGATTGTCCAACACGCACACAAGTAAGTAACTTCAACTGAATAACATGAACACATGTTATTAAATCTCCTAAATATCCACATCCACTAGTCTCAAGTATACGATTTCTCTCTTCTTCAATAGTGTTGGCGTTCCAATTAGGAATATTAGCTAACAAATTCTGAAAGGTCATTAAATATTTTTCATGTTCATCATTATCTTCACACATTCTTGTTGACTCATTAAATATAGATCTAAAACCCTGCATTATTAATGGTGTTAATAGGTTTACCAAACGTGCAGACCATTCATTTTTGGACTCATTGAGATTCGTAACGGTAAAATCGTCCATTTTAATAACTAGACATTTCTTATAAATAAGTATAACGTATTTATAAAAATTAAATAAATGTAATATTCTCTAAAGAATAAGATGGGTCTAAATATAAAAAATTCAATATAAAAAATATTAATAATCTTTCATTTCTAAACTCCTTTTTAATTTTTTGAATTGCTGCTAAAATTTCAAATTTCTTACTTGATTCCATTGAACTATTATTAATATAATCAATTATATCTAAAGCCGAATATCCCTTTTCATATAATTTATTGCTTACTTTTTCAATCTCTTGTATATTTATTTTTTTCTGTAGTGCGGTTAGTGTTTTATTTATCCAAACCTTTTTATCATTTTTAAACTTTTGTATATCATTATTCTGACTAATTTTATACTTGTGCAAATTTACCATTTTATTATTAATTAATGGATAGCTTACATATATCTCACAAAATCTTGATAATATTGGTTTAAGTAATTGATATTTATCTTCCACCACAATAAAATATCTGGTTGTATGACATGAAAGTTCTATACATCTCCTTAAGGCAGATTGAGCATCACTTGTTAACTTATCCGCATTTTGTAATACAATACTTTTAAACAATGTATCATTAGAATTTATAGGGATACTGCTCCGTGAAAAAAATTTAAGTTCATCGCGAATAAATTTTATTCCTTTACCATGAGCACAATTTACCATCATTACATAATTTTTATATTTATCCTTATCATTATCATATATATCTTTAATAAATTTTTCTACTATTGTACTTTTTCCAGAACCACATGGACCGTGAAAAATTATATTTGGAATTTTATTAATTATCCGAAAGTGATTTAACTTTGCATATATATCTTGATGTATAATTAATTCTTCATTATTTGTTGTCATTTTATTATATCTTATCTTTATTTTTATATGAAAATAACATATTAATAATATTTAAGCCACACTGTTAAGACTTTTTGTATAAGGATTCTTTTTAAAGGCACTTAACAAATCTGGGTTCATTCTTTCAGTATTAATAGATTGATCATAGTCCTGGCGGTAACTTACACGTCCATATTGCTGAACATCTGGAACAGTATTGACTTTATGATACGGCGTTTCCCATCTATTATTAATTACATCACATTGGTTCTTTTTAAAGGTGATATGTTCATTTTGATTGAATATTTGGGTTCCTCCGGCATTTGGACGATTTTCTATGGTGCTATATTTTTGTGCATTTACTGTTTGATTATATGCAGCGTCATATACTTGATCACCTGTTGATGTTGCTGCACCTCCAGCAGATCCCATAGCCATGCAAGATGTTGTATCACGCTGTCCATATGTTGGTTGTTGCGCATTTACATTATATCCACCAGCTGATGATCCTGTCAAATTAAGATTACTACTTCCCTTTTCTGTCATTTGACGTATTGTAGTTCTTGTTCGTTCTGATGGGTTATATACATAACTTTCTGGAACAGAAACCTGAACTTCACCATAACCTCTAATATTACCTATTACATTTTGCTTCTTCGTGGGCTTTAATACATCAATTAATGGTGCTACAACTGCATTTACTGTTCCGTTTATAAATCCTAAAAATGATGTATCAGTTGTATTACGATTGTTTGGTAAAATATCATAACTCTTTTGATTATTATTCAACTCGTTTGATTGATCACCAACATTATATTGACCTGATGCCGATGCTGGTGCAATATCCATCGTTTCTAAAATAGGCCTTTTTGGCTCATTATATAAGCCTGTTGTATACGTTTGATCAGGACCAATGGCATTGCCCGTATAAGGACATGTTGTAGTTTGACGATTGCCATCTTTATCTACCTCTATTGATCTTACTGTTTGAGCCTTTTCTGCACCGGTTGTGGTAAACCAGCGGTCTGGACCGTTTAGATAATAAGTATCTGGTAAGTATTTTTGAACTTTTCCTTGAATACCAGTATTTTTAATATTTGAATTCGCAGGACCTTGATGACCATTTAGTTCAAATGTCAATTTGGGGTTGCTATCAACGCGTAATTCATTAACCGTTTTGGGTAACCATGAATTACGTGATTCCATACCAGAATTAAACCCATTACTACCTTCAGTAGTAAACCCTTTATTTAGTCCTGGTGCTACACGTTGCTCTTCCCATGGTTTTACATTAGACATTTTCAATACAGGGTTTTGTCTTGACTGATAGAAGTCATTCATATTTGGAGCACCATTGTTTAATTGGACATTATCTTTTGGTGCAAATAAAGGTGCCCTTTCTTGTTTTCTAAATTGCTGAGACCCTAAACCCTGCATATTATCTAAAATGCCTTCGGCGGTATTAGCATCTGCTGTGCGACCTCTAACTCTTGCGCCAAAAAATGGAACCATATTATTATGTTTAAAACTTTTAGAATCTACTGCATCTCCGGTTAATGAAAGAAAATTACTTCCTAAACCTGCGCCTTCTTGTTTTTCATAAATATCTTGTTTAAAATATTTATCTGTTGCTGCATTAGATTCTGCATAATATTTTACATTTTCATCTGGATTCATCGGCTGCAATTTCGGATAATTAACAGGAGGCTTTACAGGCGTATATGATGGTATAGCCGTTTCTTGTTGAACTAAAGTATTGGTATTTAGATTTTGATATGTCTCCTTTTCTTTTTTATCCTTATTAGAACATATATATAATGCACCTAATGCTACTGCTGGTATTGCTAATTCAGCCATTATATATATGAAATATATTTTATTGTCTAAATCACTCTATTACAACTGTTTAAAGATGTGCATATGTTGTTATCACCGTGATTAAAATTATGTGATGGTAATTCGGGCACTGCTTCATTTGATACACATGGAGCTTTATCTACATAATAGTCCTTTTCTAATATGCGCGTGCTAAGATTGTTATGGAAAGGAATGCAAACATTTTCTTGAGGATTTAATGGTAAAATATACCAATTTACTTGCTCTAAATCACGTGCAGTCCATGCTGGATTCGTAGCTCTTGTCTGATCTGTTGTTGGAGCACAAGATGGGTATGATACTTTTTCAGTTTTAACGCGATTACTTTCGTAACTATTCTGACCCATGCAATCTTGGTTGAGTGAACGCCCTAAACCTCTTAGTTCACTATCTAAATTTATTGAATTAGTCATCAAATTTGCACCCCAACCCTGTAATCTAATATGAGGATCTTCCATAAAACATGGTTTTGAACCATTGCCTGGAACATTCAACATGTAACGCCCCGGATCAGTTGATTCTTGTAATGCTTTTTCTACTCTGCATCTATCATTGTGAAATCTAGTTGATGCCATTATAATACATATATCTAATATTTTTAATTTAAGAATACACGTTTTTTAAATTCTACTATCGGAACCTTTAAAATTCTACTACAGTTATCATTCAGACTATATGTTATAATCAAATCATCGCCGTCTTGTAATAATCCTAAACAATATTCTATATTACTATCTCTTGAAAATGTAAATGGTAATGATATGTCTATTAATTTGAATTCCTTCGGGTCTATTGTAACAAAACAATGATAATATTGACGTTTATTGTCCTTCATTATTACTAAATGAGTGATAAAGCATAATGCATTAGCTATTAAAACTCCATTTGTTGAGCCACGGAAATAACTGAAAACATCAGGCGTTTCTATTTTCCTTTCTTGTATAAAACTATTTCCTTCTACTCTACCAATGATTAATGGTGACCAACTATATATGATTTTTAATTCTCCATTTTCTTCAAACATCACCCAATTCTTCTCACAATAATTATTGTTATCATGAAATAGTAGTTTCTTTGATATTGTCTTGTCCTCAATACTATACCTACCATGACTGATCATTAATTTTTTAGTAAATGGATCACTCACTGTTCCTGTATAATATACGTCGTTTCCTATATTTATCAATCTGGCATCTTCTATACCATATATCATTTTATCTTCATCTGCATCACTGTCTTCAAATAAATGTTTATTAATCTGTTTAAAATCTTTATCTAATAAAAAACATATATTTTTAGTTCTTATTCTTCCATCATGATCCTTTGATATATAATTATTATTATCAATTAAATCATAATTTACCATTCGTAAATTCATTAAATATTTATCATCGGAATATTTTGCAATGGAAGGAGTACTATTATTATAACCATTTAAATCACAGCTAATGTTAATAATTGAATGCATGTCGTCTACTGTAGTATATTGTTTATAAAAGGAATAATTGTCTAATAGGTTATATTTACTTTCAAATGATTCATTTAATAATAAATATTTGATTGTTGGTAATATCTGTAAAAATAGCATAGGATAACGTGATAATAGATAATAGCCGAATATAACAAATTCATGATGTAATAAATGATCATATATATCACGTCTAATAAATAAGATACAATCTTGAGGGGATTCAATGGTAATTGCTGTTTTATAAAACATTAAACACAATTCATAATTACGATTATCTTTATAAAATTTTATTAATTCATATAAAGTTTCTACTCTAGATGGACATACATTATACCCATATAACCATATTGCTACTGCTCGCTCATCCTCACCTATATTTTTAAAACATTGTCCCATATATAGACAACTCATGAACAATTCTTCCTGCCATGTCTGATGTTCCAATACATATTCATAACATTTTATAGCATCTTCGTTGTTTCCAGATTCTCTGTATGTATTTGCTAGATAAAAATTACTCCTACATAAATCTTTATTTTCGGCAATTGACAATTTCAATAACTCAATATCGCGTTTATACTTATTTTCTTTACAACCACCATCACCTATATCTTGTATAAATAAATCATCACATTTTATAGTATTAGTCTTGACATCATAATATTCATGTGTATAACCTACACATTTTACTGCAATGTCATTATGAAATAATCTAAAATTATAATAATTAAATGCTGTTGAACCTTGAAGTATTAAATATGCCTTTTCTTTTAAAAAGGTTTCCTTATTAAAATTAGGTTTATAGGTTAATAACATGTCTGCATCCATTAATAGTATAGAATCAGCCATATCTCTAGCCTGTTCTATTGCAAAGTTTCTGTTATACTCAAAGTTCTTAAATTCTTCAACAACAAGTTTACCTTTTATATTTCTTTTATTAAAGTATGTTTCTATTTTTTGTATCGTATCATCTGTGCTACCCGTATCGCAAATACAATATGTGTCAATAAAATCTATTACGCTATCAAACATGCGTTCAATAATATTTGATTCGTTTTTGACTATCATATTCAAACATACTGTTGTCATATGATAAATTATACTTTATATTTTTATATAATATTTCTGTATAAAGTTTTCAAGGGATTATATTTTGATATAAACAAAATAAATATAATACAGATCTACATGCGAATATGTATTATATAGATTATATGTAATCAATTTAATATATGTATCTGACAATAACTCGTTTTATTTTACATGATTATTCTACAATTTATTTCATTATACCGCATAGTATCCTGGGATGTATACAGTGCGCGTATTCGGCGGTGGGACCGAATTTGTTACTGAGTATCTTACCCATGTAAAATTAGTAAATACACCGTTGTTTGGCGTTACCATATTTGCAACTACAGTTGGAACAAGATTTGGGACTGTAACTTGAGTGGCCGGGCCGAGAGGCGGATCGGGCTTAACAACACACGAAGGAAGTAACTGCGCGGAGGCGTCGACGGTAATAAAGTTCTGCCATAAGAATTGATTATTAGCGCCCACGACCGGATTCGCATTTACATGGGGTGCATACTTGAGCCTCTGAGGTAATAAATCTTCTAAAATAATTTGCCGTGGAATAGATCCAAATGGTCCTGTGGGTCCTGTATCTCCTGTATATCCTGTATCTCCCGTTGGTCCTGCAGCTCCTGTATATCCTTCAGATCCTCCAGATCCATCGACTCCTGCAGATCCATCGGCTCCGGCACTCCCATCAGGTCCTTCACCCCCATCAGGTCCTGCAGATCCATCGGCTCCGGCACTCCCATCAGGTCCTGCTAACCCCGTATAGGTTAAACCTTCAGGTCCCGCTAGTCCTATACTACCTAAAGGTAGGGTTGACGATCCTGTAGGTCCTATTACTAGATATCCAGCATAACCTGTTGGTCCTAAAACTGTACTTGTATTTCCAGTGAATCCTGTTGGTCCTGCACCGCCTACTGGACCCTGTGGTCCAGGTTCTTCACCAACAGGTCTACAACAATTATGGTATTTTTTTTGTGGCATACTATTATATATAAAACTAGAAATTTTATTATCATTTAATACCTAGTATCTATAATATTATGAATAATAACCTGGCAAAAATACATTTGTCGCCGTAGCCGGCGCACCAGGTACTGTCAATCCTGTATCTACCCACGTGAAGGCCCGAAATGGGGTTATTGGGATGTTGTTGTAATATCGCCCCCATGATGTTCCCTGGTTGCTAACAACAGGCATTGGTAGGAACTGAACATTATTTACCGGGGTCGTGGTCCCACTTATATAATTGAAATTATTTAAATTAAATTGGCGGATATTTAAATGAGCTCTTACCGGGAACGGCTGGTTTTGAGTATTCAGAGGTACGGAAATGCCAACAGCAAAGGGACCTGTTGGTCCTATTAGTCCTGTTGGGCCAGTAGGTCCTGTTGGACCGATTGCTCCTGTAGGACCGGTTGCTCCTGTAGGACCGGTTGCTCCTGTTGCCCCTGTTGGACCGGTCGGTCCCGTAGGCCCAGTCGCTCCTGTTGCTCCTGTAGGACCGGTTGGACCCGTTGGACCAGTTGGACCTGTGGGTCCTGTAGGTCCTGCA
>JAAHTH010000316.1_pt2 | contig 14917 bp, 22 predicted proteins | sample 6116091 | NCBI WGS metagenome assembly JAAHTH01 (sample SAMN13939990, study PRJNA603662) | sponge metagenome | isolation source: marine sponge | host: Mycale hentscheli | place: New Zealand | collected 2006
CAACTTCGACAATTTTTTCAACTTCGACAATTTTTTCAACTTCAATTGGTTTTTCAACTTCAATTGGTTTTTTAACTTCAATTGGTTTTTCAACTTCAATTGGTTTTTCAGCTTCAATTGGTTTTTCAGCTTCAATTGGTTTTTTAACTTCAATTGGTTTTTCAACTTCTTTCCGACTGTTAACAGATAAATTTTCTTTTAAATCGGAATCTGATTTGTTACACGATGTATCATGATCTAAAACTTTTTTTTTAATATCAGAATTGTCGTTTGAATTTTGGATTGACATATTAGCAGCAATCAACAACACTACAGCTAACGGATCAAAAACTGCAATTATAATAAATATGAACCATTTAGCAATTCCATTCATATCCGTATCAAATTCATCCGCTACAAATTTAAATGTAACAATATCTTTTTGTTCAGACCCTTCTATTTTTAAATTTATAACATCTTCGTCTAATTTTGACATATTATCCTTTGAAGTTTGAATCTTATCATTAGTAGACTTAACTTGAGTATTAATATCATCAATTTGAGAATTTATTTGACCTTGTATCGTTTGTAACTGTATTGGGTTCCGTGTGATGAGTGGATTATTTAAGGTCTCTGTCATTCTAGATTCTTGATCTTTTCTAAGTTGATATAACTTTTCTATTTCAATTTGAAAATTATTTATATTTTGATCTTCATCTACTCTCTGAGTTTCATATGTTTTTATTTTTGTAAGTCTCAATTCATTTTCAAGAGCAGATTTTTGATATGCAGATGTCAAATATCCAAATATACCAAGTGAAGTTATACCCATCAAAACTATAACTGCAAACAACATATACATTTTCATCAATTTATTTGCAATTTTCCAATTTCTAAACAACCAAGTCGTCGTTACTAATTTTCCAAGTTCAAGCGCAGATGCCATTACCATAGCAGCAATAGCTGCACCTGAAAATAGTAATCCAATTCCATAGACACTAAATGACGCTGCCATTATAGCTATTAACATCGATGTCAATAATACAAGTTTATTTAGATTTATCATAGTATTTTAAGTTTATATATAAATATGTATGTCAAAACAAAAAAACCCACATAATAGTTATGTGGGTTTTATAAAACACGTTTAGTTATACTTCTATTCTATTTTTATTTTCTTTACTTTAGGTTCTGCGGGTTTAAATTTTGGAAGTTTAATTTTCAAAAGTCCATTTTCAAATTTAGCTTTTAAACGGTCAACATCAATATTCTCACTTAAAGTAAAACTTCGCTTAAAAGAACTATGTTTTAATTCTTTACGAATGTATTTAACTTTAGAATTAGATTTGGTGTTATCGTTTGATAAATTGCCGCTTATTGTAAGTATATTATCATTTATACTAACATCAACATCTTCTCTTGATAATCCAGGAATTTCTGCTTCAATTTCAATTTCATTATTATAATCTATGATATCTACTTTTGGATATGATTGTTTTTCGAAAAAACCCACTCCTAATTCTTTGGAAATGTCTGGGAATGATGATGTAAATAGATCATCGAACAATTTATCGAAGGGTGTTAAAAATTCATTTCTATCGAAATGATGTGCCATTTTTGAGGGTAAAAACCCACTATTATACTTTTTAATATGATTACTTGTCATAATATTCTTTCTTATTTAATAATTAATTTTAACTTATTAACCTAATAACCTCGTTTTGAGCGTTATCGTTGATGAAACATCGTTCATCTTGAAATATATATTACACAACTTTGAAAAAATGTCAATATTATAAAAAATTTATTAAAAATCATATAATTTAATCTTATATGGAGTACCACCCACCATAACAGGTAAATATTCTCCTGAATCAGCCCCTGCAGATCCAATCGTTGCTTGTGAACTCGTTAAACTACCATAATATGTTAAATCACCACCAACATATGTATCACCACTAGAACTTATATAAAATAAATTTGTAGGTGTAATACTGCCGGATGTGGAACGAACTAACATCGCAACCGATCTATGTTCTACTTGTGGATTTCCCCCACTAGCCCATGTTCCTTCATTACTACCACTGAACATGTCAATTTGAAATTTAGCTCTCAAATATTGATCAAATGATCCAGTTGGATTTAAATTGCCTGTATAGTTAACTCCTATTCCAACAGCACCGTCTCTACTTGTACTGTTAACACCGGGTTGGGGCCAAAAATAAAAATTATTTCTGACTTGTTGTAACATTGGTAATACACCGAAATTTCCTGTACCTGTTACTGCAGCTCTAGGTCCACCTGAACCATCACCAGCAACCGTTGGAGTATCATAACCCATGTGATATGAACCTGTAAATGTCTTTAATCCGAATGCACCATCCGACGAAACATCTAAAAATACAGCATCCATATTTGGATTTGATTGATAACCAGATCCTATTCTATTAGTATTAACCAACCATAAATCCGCATTATCTCCTCCAAAAATTCTAAGACCTTGTTTGTTTTGTACTGTTTGATTTATTGATGAGGATATATCATAATAAAAAGAAAATTGTTGGTTTAAAATATTAGATCCTACTAAATTTGTACCGTTCCAATATGCGAGAGAATCACTAACATTATCGGTGTCTTGTAATAAATAACTAGATGTATCCGAAACAGATGCGGATATTGATATACTTGAAGTGTATGAATTAGTTGCTTGAGATGCAAAATTTGTATTTAAAGCAGTTGTAGCGATTGATGAATATGTTGAAGAAACGGAATATGTACTATATGATGATGTATCCGATGTAATAGTAGAAACTGATTTGGTTGCCCAACTAGATGTACCTATTAAATCACCCGTAAAATTTCCTGAAAAACTACCTGTAAATCCGCCTTCTCGTTCAACGAATAATAATAAATCGCCAAGTGTCGATTTTCTTGAATATAATGTTCCATCCGACCCAGATTCAATAACATACATAAAATCCGATGATGTCAGATTATTATGTCTGGGTAGTTGACTAATTTTTATATTTTTTAAATTTAATGTATTACAAGGACTTGCCATAATTTATTTCCATGTTCTAATTACAAATTTCCACTTCGTAAGATTTATTTGTGTATAATTACCATTTGTTTTATTGCTTAAATAAAATCGGTCCTGATCATAAGTATCTGCAATATTCACACCAATTTCTGTCGCATTTCTATAAACAGTTACTGGATATACATCGTTTTCATTTTTTTCATGATACAACCCAGTAGCATCCACTTCATCATTTAAAATAAACCCTCCATCTGGTGAGATGCATTTCAAAGTTACTTGAACAATTGAAGGTGTTTGTCCTAAGTTATGATTGGATGTAAACCAAGAAGTGAAAAAATTTTCAATTGTACCGGGTGATTCGTTCGTGTAATATCCAGGTAGCGATGAAAAACCACCCGATGGAACACCATCTGCAGAAGATTCTGCATATGCAGATGTCATTGAATATGATGCTGATAATGCGTAACTTGAAGATATTGCATCATCTGAGATCAAAGCATGACTTGATGAGTCAACATTTGAAGTATTTTCAGCAAAGCTGGACGAAATTGAATAACTTGATGTGACAGAATAACTAGAAGTTACAGAATTTTCTGAAGAAAGTGAATAACTTGATGTTGTTGAATAGCTAGCAGATGTTGTGTTATCCGAATGGCTAGATGTGCCAAAAAGACTTCCACTAAATACACCAGAAAGTTCATTCGCAGATCCGGAAAATGAACCTGTATATGAACCTATTAAACCACTATTTAAAAAATAGTTGGAAAGATCTGCAAAAGTTGTTTTCCTTGAATATAGTAAAGATCCAGATTCTATTACAAGAATAAAATCGTCATTATCTATGTCCGTATATGAATCCAATTCACTGATACGAAAGTTTTTTATTGTTAAATTATCACAAATAGCCATAAGTCATTTTAACTGAAGTTTTGGTTGTATGTGCCGTATACACTACCATTTATATTTTTTAAAACCACCAAGTCCTGACCACTATTGGTTATTATCGGTGGGGTTCCACTTGGCCATTTAATTAATGGCGGAGATGGTTCATTAGATTCGCCGTATGCCCAACCATCAATTGTGTGTGTAGAATTATTTGTTATCAAGACTGATGATTGTTGTCCACTTAATAATGACGCAGTAACTGTTGAATTGTCTTCATTTAAATGAACTTCAAAATACCCATAACTAGTACCATCCAAGAAAGCTGCACCACTTACTTGACTCATAGAAATTGTATTTTCTAAATGATTATAAACGCTTTGTATGTTGGAACTACTAATATTATTCGCAACATTCAAATTTGATGATGTAATTAAATTGTATGATAATATGTTAGATGCGGTAATTGTTGAACCCGTGATGTTATTATCTACCAATAAATTTGACGATGTTATGTTTTGTTGGACATTTAAAGACTTAACGACATCAACTTTTAATGTAGAAATATTAATTTGAGTTGCACTTTGCCAAATATTAGAAGATCCTAATTTATAATCGCTCCCTGAAAACATAGCAATATAAGTATTAATACCATCCATAGATGAACTAACTATACCTCTTGCAGAACCAGATATATCACTTGCATTATTATCAGGTGTCTGCCAAGAATAATCATAGTCAGTCCCACTGTCTTTTTTCAGAACTTGTCCAGATGTTCCACCGGTTGGTGTACCATTATCAAGTGCATTTGATGAAAAATTAGAAAAGCTAGATGTGCCATAAAAATATGAATTATTTACTTCATCAGGACCATTCTCTAAGACTATTACGCCTGTACTTGAATATATATCCCCCGTTAAACTACCAGTGACGGATCCAACGGTTCTACCAAATGTAGTTCCCAGTATAGAACCTGTAACACTACCAATTATACCTAAACTAGAAGTAATCCCAGTGGCAGAAATTTGTTTAGCCTCCAATGTATCAGAACACACTTTAACATTACATGTTGTATCACACGACCCAATTGTTATTGCTTGTGAATTTGAATCTCCAATATATATATTTTGTGATAAAACACGAAAATCTGTCGATAATGATCCTACATAAAAGTTACCAGATCCTAATTTACAAAAATCGTTTCTAACAGTGACATCGTTTCTAACTTCCAAATCATATAAATTACTTTGTTTGCTATTTGGCGAATAAAAACTACCTGTAAATTTATTATCTGAACTTAAAAAGTTTGATGTAGTTGTTACATTTGTCAGTATAGCAGATTTTAAATCTGAAATTGTTATATGTTTCGCAATGTTATTTTCACTCGTATCTTGAATGAATAAAGGATCGTTATCATTCGCGCCTGACCCTATACTCGGTAGACTACTAATGAACCGTCCTTTCGATGAAATTACTTCTGCCATATATATAATTATTTATTTAATTGTTTTTTTTAATTTTTTTAATATAAATTTTACAAGTTCACTTCTTAAAATGTCATCTTCATCTAAAGAATATGTATAAATTCCATTTTCACACGAATCTAGATCGTTAAATACATTCAAAACATCCACAAAACCACTTTTATGTATATCACTTTGATCTGGATCTCCACATATAATTAATTTACTGAAATTACCAACTCTTGTAATTAAAGTAATTAACTCCTTCCGAGTCATATTTTGAGCTTCATCTGCTATAATAAATTTAGCATTCCAGTTCAATCCCCTCAAGAAATTGACAGGGAAACCTTTAATTACATTTTTTGTTTTTAGGTCTGAAATGTCTCTGGCATACAACAATTCTTCTAATTTATCAATTAATGGTTGTATATAAGGACTTAATTTATCATCTAATTCACCAGGAAGAAACCCCAATTTACTATCAGCACTTTCAACCGCACTTCTTACATAAATTAATTCACTAACTTTTCTATCATTTAATAAATGTAATCCACCTAAAATTGATGTGTATGTTTTAGAAGTCCCAGCCGGACCAGATATAAAGATGATTTTACTATCATTACTTTTTATTTTTTTTATTAAATCAATTTGTTTTTCTGTTAATCTAATATCTTTTATAGTAAGTTTATTCTTTATTTTTTTCCCTTGATGAACCTTTGGACTGTTATCCTCTTTATTTGAACTAGATTTTTTTGTCATATTTTTTATTTAATAATTTCTTCCCAATATTTAAAACATTCTCACAGAACTCATACTTTTCTAAATTTATATATAATTCGTAAATATTATCCAAATTATCAGAGTATGAATCGTCTGTTATTGTGACCGAAAACTTTGATCTTTTAAATTGAAAGACTTCCACAAACTTTAAATCGTTATCAATCGCATGATTTATTGATTCTAAAACATGTTCTGTCAACTGCATTAAGTTTTTTTGGACATACGATTCCAACTCTTCAAATTGAGATGGAAGCTTTAAAACTTTATATTTCCTTTTTCTACCCATATATTAATTTATACCTATAAGTATTAAAAAATAAATAAAAAAAAGAGATGATATTTATTATCATCTCTTTTATTCTTAAATTAAGATTTTTATCGTTTTAAAACTAATTAATTTAATTCTACATCTTTAACTTTTTTAGTTTTTTTAACTTTTTTAGTATTTTTTACATCAACATCCAATTGTTTAATCCGTTTTTTATACGCAGCGATCCACGACTTTTTTGTTCTTGTAGACGGAAATTTGAATTTTGACCCGACTTCTAATAAAGATTCAAGTTCTTTTTTAGATTTAGATTTTAAAATTTCTTCACGTAATCCCATATGTTTAATGAAGTTATGTTGTTACTACTTCTAATTGACTACCATCTGGCCATCTTTTTATAATTTTTTGCCAATGATTATATTCGCTCATAGCTTCTTGTTTTGTATCGTGACTTACCTCAGATACTCGGATTCCATTTCTTTTAACAATATATTTTGTTTTCGGATCCCTTACATTTTTCGTTGTCATATTATTTATAATTATTCATTCTTAATTTATGTCATAACACATTCAAAGTGAATGTCCATTATTACATATATTATTATATGTAATATATTATTTTTTGTTTTGATTTTCAATTGTGATGGTATTTGATTTTAAAAAATTAATATCATTTTTAATTAAAATTTGTGTATCGTATATTTTAAATAAAATACAAAGTGATGTAATATAAATTATTAATAATATAGTGATTGTGACGAGTAGGAGTGTAATTGTGTTATCAGAAGATGGAGATGTAATTGTCCTCATATTATGATTTTTTTAGATTATTAATAAATTCACTACTACTCCGAATCTTATCTCCCAATCCATCTATAATTTTAATTCCATATTTTTCACAAACACTTGATTCTGGAATTTCCTTAGAGTTTCTATCGCCACCCTTAGCAAAAATATGTGGTTTTAAATATTCAATTGATTTACAAACAGATTTATCTTGGTCAATTGATAAAAACACTTCATCTACCATTTTCAATTTGCTTACGATTAAACATCTATCCGCAGATGACATAAAAGGTTTTCCTTTTTTCAACACAGCTTGTCTATCGTTATTAACAATAACAATTAATTTATCACCCAACTGTTTTGCTTTTTCTAAACATTCAATGTGACCCACGTGTATAGGATCGAAATAACCACTTGTAACAACTATTTTTTTATTCATTATATTTTAATTTGAGTATTTATTTTTTAAAATATCATAACATTCGATCCAGTCAGATACTTCATATTTTATATCACACGAATTATATATTGGATAGTCAATTTCACCGGGTTTGCATTTATCACCGAAAAATACAGTTTTACGTCTACTGGTATCTATATGATTTAAAATTTGAGATTTATCAAATCCTATTTTTTGTATATCAATTGATATTTGACCACCGATATTAGCTTCTATTCCACTTATCATGAACAAATTATTAAATTCATTTGCAATTTTTTTCCGTTCATTATGAATACGGTCCCATTCATAATATTTAGTTCGTTGTTCGTGTGTTATATTTCTACCAACAACACTAAAATTTACCATACCTGTACGATATTCTATATGTAAATCCCCCATATCTTCACTGGGATATTCTGAATTTCGTACACAGTTTTTTAGAAAATGTATGGCTTCATTTGGTAAATTAAAATCGTTAACATAAATACATGTGCCATTTTTTGCGAACCAATTGCCCATACAACAAAAAATTCCGTCACATTTTCTTAAAACATCTAATGAAATTTGTTCTTTTGATTTTTCAAAATCACTTCCCGTAACTAAATATGTTTCATGAGTTTCAATCCATTTTTTAAAGAATGATTCAAACTCACTGTCCATTCTTTTTCTAGCAGGAGTTAAAGTACCATCTATATCAAATAAAAATATATGATCCATACTTATTTTTAAAAACAATTTTACTCACAAACTTTAACCGTCATTTCCAATTGCTTCAACTGGACACCCATCCATTGCATTAATACAATCTTCGGTTTCCAATTCATTCTCCGGTTGTTTATAAACAATTGAATATCCACCATCATCGTATCTTTTGAAATTATTCGGTGCAATATCTCTACACAAATCACAATCTATACACTGTTCATCAACATAAAATGTGCCGTCTATATTTTCTTTAACTTTATTTTCAATATCTGCCATAAACTATATATATTTTAAATATTACATCATCTATAAATAAAAATTAATAAAAAACTAAAATGAATTTCTTTTTTAATTATGGTCTACCCTGTCCTCGGTATTTCTTTCTATAATTCTTGGATTTTTTATTAAGTGATGTTTTATTTTTTGAATGAACACCTTTCCAATTTTTTTTATAATTCAAGACTGGTTTGCTTGAATTTCCCATTTTTTTTGCCATAATTTTTTAATTTTGTTGTGTTTGTTGTGTTTTCTGTGAACTTACTTCTTCTACAATCGCTTTGATTTCACCTTCTAGTTCTTTAATAACTTCTTTATATCCAGAAGTTACATCTTTCATATCTTTTTTCGTAAACAGAAGTTTTTCTGTTAATTCATACACTTTATTTTTTGATTCTTCTTTTGTCATAATTTTTTTATTGTAGTGGAGCGGGTGGCGAGAATTGAACTCACATAACCAGTTTGGAAAACTAGAACTTTACCATTAAGTTACACCCGCTTTATTTGTTACTTCTTTATATTAACATTTTTTTTTAATTTGTCAATTGTTTTTTAATGGAGCGAATAGATAGGATTTACACCTACATTTTTAACTTGGAAAGTTAATGTTTTAATTAAACTATATTCGCGTAACTTATATACAAAGTATACTATGATTAATTGTTTATGTCAATAATAAATATTTAACAATTAACTTATAATATTATTTATATAAAATTGGTGGACGAGTCGGGAGTCGAACCCGAGTCTTCGATACCTCTAATACCAACAGTCTACATGTTTAGTTATTTTAACACTACTCACACTAATAATTAAAAATAACGAAAAAATATTAATGTTATATCTACTGAATAAGATTAGTGTTCGTAGATCATAACACTAAACTTTGTCCGATAATATATCACCCATCATAAATATCAGACTTCATTACAATGGATGTGCGCTTTTTTAAGCTGCAATTGCGACTTCATCATAGTTGAAGTCATAGCTTTCGATTACTTCGTCTGCATTTATTTGTTTTTGACGGTTTTTTAAAGAGGCCAACCAGTCACCCTCTACATGCCTGTTATTTATTTAAATAACGAATCGATACCATTTCTCGCCCCAAAAATTTTCAAAGAATTATATTTTATTTTTACATCCAAGGCAACGGCAATTTTTCAGTCGGAGGATTTATTTTATACTCAATTACCTTTTCCAATTGATTTTCCACCACATCTTTTCCAGAACTCTCTCCACCAATATTCATATTTTCAAATACCCACCCTAAAACTTGTTCTTTAGTTAATTCATTATATGGTGTAAATGAAGATCCAGATATATAAGAAACTTTTTGTCTTCCTGAACTTGATGATCTGTATGTCCGTGAAACATCCGATCCAGAAATATTTTCGGTAATCACTTTAACAGCATTACATATCCAATCTACATTAAAAACTACATCATATTCATTATATTTTGAAGGATATGATTCCATCTGACTAACTTTCCATGTAAATTCTGTACTCATAATTTATAAATATGTTCAAATAATTTTCCCAACTTTAAATATTTCTTCTTTTGAGTATTTCATCGCAGATTTTAATTCATTTTCATCTATAACGATACACATACCGAGTCCATTATTAAACACAAAATTCATTTCTGATTCTGTTAGATCCCCATCTTTTTTAAAAATATCAAAAATAAATGATTTTGGTATATTTAAATCCCATTCAACATTTAATCCTTCTGGTAAAATTCTATTTAAATTTGAAAGACCTCCGCCTGTGATATTAGCTATTCCTTTTATTTTTATCTTTTTCAATAAATGTAAAATGGTATCTACATATATTTTAGTTGGCATTAAGATTTCGTCAATGTATTTTTCATGTTTTTTTGGATCAAATATTTTTCTAATCAACGAAAATCCATTACTATGGAACCCATTACTAGGCAATCCTAACACTAAATCCCCACTTTTTATTTTAGAATGGTAATTGTTTATTAAATGTTTTTTTCTAACTTTTCCAAGACAAAATCCTGCTATATCGAAATGATTCTCGTTGATCATACCTGGTAATTCTGCGGTTTCTCCTCCAATCAATGGTATATTCGAAATATCACACCCAGTTTTAATTGATGATATTATAGTTTTATAATCAGATTCATTTATTTTGGACGATGCATAATAATCAAGAAAAAACATGGGAGTTGCGCCTGTGCATATAATATCATTGACACACATAGCCACACAATCAATCCCAATACCTTCTAATTTATTATACTGTTTTGCTAAAAGTATTTTAGTCCCGACTCCATCGGTTGATCCTACTAAATAATGATTTCCAAATTCATATAATCCACCAAAACCACCAATTCCTTTCACCAATCCAGAAATATCATTTACTAATCTATCGGTCTTTACGACATCAACGCCTGATTTTTTATACTCTTCCATCATATCTCAATTTGATCTACTGTTACACCTGATTCTTTTAAAAGATTTATACCGTTATCCGTTCTATATTTTATATTATATACTACTCTGTCAATGCCAGATTGTAAAATTAATTTGCTACAGTCAAAACATGGACTATGAGTTAAATACATTGTACTTCCTAAACTACTATTCGTGGATTTACATAATTTCATTAGGGCGTTGCTCTCTGCATGAAGTACTTCCGGTTTAGTAACTAGGTTTTCATTAAAAGAATTGGATGTACAAGAAAACAAATCTGTAGATTCGTGTTCACAGTTATTATCAAATCCAGATGGGGTACCATTAAAGCCATCTGAAATGATCTGACCGGAATTGACTATAATACATCCTACTTTTAATCTACGAGCTTTACTCATATTGGTTGCCCAAGTTAAAGCAATTTTTAAATATGTTTTATCTAAATTTAATTTGTCTGGCATAACATTGTTTTTTTTATTTATAACAGCCCATCCAAGAATTTGGAGTTCATTAATAAACGAGTGTTCAATCTTTTTAGATTCATTCTCGTTTTTTTTAAATGAACATGTACCGAATAATTGGGTAGCCTCTGAATCTTTGGGTCCGTCCCCTCATATAAAGTTTCAATATCTCGTTGAATTTGATTCAATAAATATATACATTCCTCGTCCATGTATAATATTATACAATACTAATATATAAAAGTCAAAAAAAAACCTCTCTATTTTTAGAGAGGTTTTAAAATAAAATTTTATTTTAAATAATTAAAAGGTTACATTTAAACCTGCTGTAACTACAATATCACCATTTAATTCGGTTGTTGCAAAATTATAACTCGAAACATCAAAGTTATTATCTGTCCAAGATACCTCTACAAAAGGTACTACCATGTTGATTGGTCTAGACAATGTTACTTTTGCAGTGATGACATCGTAATCATTAACAACACCATACTCAACGGCAGGTACGATTACTGCGCCGAGGGGTAATTCTTGAACTCTATATAGTCCACCAAAAAATCCATGGACTTCGAGATCAATATCATATGTACCTCTGACATACGGTACAATATATTTATTATTTAATGTCAATTTAGCATCAAACTCGGTTGAATTTGGTATACCAAACACACCACTTTGATGACGAGTTGCACCAATTGTTAAATTAAGAGCGTTTTCGCCGGATTCAATCAAATTATTACCCAATGTTAAACCCCAATGTGATTGATCAAATTCAGAATCTGGCAACAATGTTCCATTTACACCAATATCAACATATTTAGTTGATTTATTAGCGCTAACACCAACAAATGCACTACCTTCACTTCTCGCAACACCATTCACTAGATATTCGGATACATACCCGGACGATACAGTGACCGATGAATCGTCTGCACTAACTTTGAAAATACTCAATGCCAAAATTAATGCTGTTACATTTAATAATTTATTCATATACTTAATAATTTACTTTCTTTTTCTAACAATGATTAATTTCATTGTTGAAACTAATATATATCATATTTTATTTTATATGTCAATATTTTTTAAAAAATTAAATTTGTTTACATGTTTTAATTTGATTGGTTTTTCGGATAATTGTGTTTACCCAATCGATCTTCATCATCTTCATAATCTGGATCGTCGGGTTCTTCATTAATGAATCTACTTAAATTATCAAGTTCAAGTTCAACTGTAGTATATACTGGATCATGATAATCACTTTTACGAAATTCATCTGAAGAAATAGTCTTGTAATTTTTATCACCTTTCACTGATACACCTACATCCATTTTATTATTAAAATGATTATAAAGTATAGAATATGTATCCCCGGTATCATTATAAGTAAACTCAAGTTCAATGTGACCCCTGTCTTCATCAACATCTAAAGCATGTAGTTTAAATCTTGGATTTACAATATATTCCATTTTATCATGATAGTATCCATATGTTTCGTTTAATACTTCATTCACACATTCTTTGATTAAATTGATTAGTTCAATTTTCTTCATAATTTTAATGTATTAATAAATATGTTCCTCTTACATCTTTTCTATTTGCACTTTCATCTCCATCACCCGGTCGGACGATAACATTATACTTCCCAACTTCATCAGATTCTGGAGTGTCTTTCATTTCCTCATATGTCAATATACTGTCTACAGGAACATTATATTTTAAAGATAATTTTTTCTTAAACCGATTCATATCTTCGGGTTTAAATTGAATCTTCTTATCTACTCGGACTGCTTTACCTTTTTCATCCTTGACAATTAAATCATCAAACATTTGTTTAGGAACAACTGTGCTGTGTTTATCCTTTGATAAATCAACTTGTCTTTCTTCATCTTCCTTCGCCCCTGCACTAAAATTCATCAAAAAATTATCCGGCTTATTTCCACCCGATACATTTGCTAACTTTGTATACGCATAGAATTTAATATTTGGGAACTCGTTTGCTATATCATATGCTAAATTTGTATAATCAGATGAAAACATATCGCCACTATCATGCCATCTCACAACTACATTTGCACCTTTTTTGTTAGCTTTTTCTTGTGCAACTGATAACTCTTTTGCAAGCATATTTGAAAATCCAGTTGGATCATTGATTAAAAAATTTAATAATCTTGTAGATGCAATTGGAGCATTCTCATATTGAACATACCCTCCCTTTTTAGCGTAACAGTATACTTTGCATTGTCCAGCACCTGGACACGTATCTACAACTACAATTTTTCCATTTTTTTCGTTAACAGCCAATCCTTTTAATGCGGGTAGCCCAATATTATAATATATATACGATTTCCCGCCACTCTTTTGTATTTTTTTATTCTGTTTTAAAATCTTAGCGGGTCGTTGAGTTATTACAGATTTTAATTTTTCAAGATCATATTCTTTACCATCTTTATTTGTTATTTTTACAGCAGTGCTTGGGTGTATGTAAGGATATTTATATTTATCGGTCTTAATTTGTCTTTGAAATTCCACATCTTTACGTAATTCTTTGGATAATTCTTTTGCTTGTGGAGTCAACTTTTGGGTATCCGGAATTTTTAAAGCTGACTGTCGCTTTATAAATTGTCTTTTTAAATATGAAATTAACTCTTCATCACTAAATTCTTTAAATTGTGATCCCAATAAGTCCCTATATTTATCTGTATCAATATTTTTAATTGCATCTTCTTCATTTTCGTTCAACTCAGATTTAATTTCATCTGTATAAAATGAAGATAAACTTTGAATTTTGAAATTTTCATTTAACTTACTTTCATTAATTGTCCAACTATGGTTTGGTGAGTCTTCATCATAATTTATATCATCCAATGTATGTTCATATACATTATGATCGTGGGTATCATCATACTCAGACTTTTTAAAAATTTCTTTTGCGTTTTTCAAAGAAGAAAAAATACCTAAAACGATAGGTGGTTCGTATTGAATATCTATTTGTGATCTATATACTTTCATCATTTTTTAAACAGTTTAAATTTACAATTGTTTTTTAATAAATTTTTTAACTTACTTTCATTAATTGTCCAACTACGGTTTGGTGAGTCTTCATCATAATTTATATCATCCAATGTATGTTCATATACATTATGATCGTGGGTATCATCATACTCAGACTTTTTAAAAATTTCTTTTGCGTTTTTCAAAGAAGAAAAAATACCTAAAACGATAGGTGGTTCGTATTGAATATCTATTTGTGATCTATATACTTTCATTATTTTTTAAACAGTTTAAATTTACAATTGTTTTTTAATAAATATATATTTCACATATAATTAATACATTTATTTGAATTAAATAATATTTGATTTTAAATATGTTTTTAACCAAGTTAATACATC
>JAAHTH010002318.1_pt1 | contig 14890 bp, 13 predicted proteins | sample 6116091 | NCBI WGS metagenome assembly JAAHTH01 (sample SAMN13939990, study PRJNA603662) | sponge metagenome | isolation source: marine sponge | host: Mycale hentscheli | place: New Zealand | collected 2006
ATGGATGACTTAGAAGGGCTAGAAGATGCTCCAGCTGAGGACAAACCATTTGATGATGAGCCATTCGATGCTGGTGTCGATGCTGACGAAGATACAGACCCAGAAAAATACATTCAACAACTTTCTGGGAAACTAGGACAATCATTAAGACAATATACTGAGGACGAAGGACAACCAGATTTCGATTTAGAGAAGTTTGCTGTTAATTCTGTATTATCTGCTACACATACTGGTGAGATGGATAAAGAAGACCAAAGAGATATCATTAACCAAGTTAAGGGTGCTGGTAATGATGAAGAAGGTGATGTAGAGGTTGACAGTGAGGAAGAAATTGATATTGAAACACCAGATGGTGAAGAAAAATTAGATTTTGGTTCTGAGGAAGAAGTAGAAGAAATAGTAGAAGAATTACCATTAAATCAAGGTGATGATTTACCAAGCTTTGCACATAATCCAAATGATTTTAAAGCTAATGACCCTAAGCGTTTTTATGATGCTATGGTAACTAGAGAGCGTGATGGTTTAATTGGTAGAGTTGTTAGATTTGATGGTGGTAAATTAAAAGTTAAAATAAGTGACGGTCCACATGCTGGTAAGATATTTTACGCATATCCAAGTGAAGTTAAAATGAATAATTCTCTTGATGAAAGTAGTACCATGATTAGAAACCTTAAAAATATGAAATCTGATGCGGAAGATATTTTAGCTATGGATGATAAGGTTAGAAAAGATAAATTAAAAGGTATGGATTGGGCTAATGACCATATATCAACATCAGCAGATGATGCCGAAGAAGTTGCTGATTATTTAACAACAGAAGGTGATAATCCTTGTTGGGATGGTTATGAAAGAGTTCCTAATACTAAAGTGGGTGAAAAGGGTTCTTGTAGAAAGAAAACAAATGAAAATTTAACAGAGGCTGAATATCAAGGTAATACCGTAGAACTTAATAAACCAATGAAAGGTGATGTTGCGAAATTTAAGGTTTATGTTAAAAACGATAAGGGTAATGTTGTTAAGGTTAATTTTGGTGATAAGAATATGGAGATTAGAAGGGATGACCCAGAAGCAAGAAAATCTTTTAGGGCTAGACATAAATGTGACCAAAAGAAGGATAAAACAAGTGCTGGTTATTGGTCATGTAAAATGTGGTCTTCAAAATCAGTGTCAGATATATTGAAAGAGTCAGAAAAAAAGCGTACCTTTGTTGATAAAACAAAACTCGTAAAAGACTTAAGACTTATGGAAAACACAGAGCCACTTGTAGAACCAAAACCAAAAACTAAGCCAGCTACTAAGCCAGCTAGACCAATGAGGGAAACTGATAGACCATTCGCTCCAAAGAGAAGAATCGGTGTTAAACCAGACCCTAAGGCCGAAGATAACGATATAATAACTGATAGTGAGTAATGAATGACTTATTCTTAGTATTTATAAATGTAATCGGTAAGGATTGGAAAGGGATTAACTTATATGAGTTTATCTTTTCTGATACAAAGGAAGATATTGATGGTGATGATTGGGATGCAATACCAGCTGCTGGTAGACCTCTTCCACCAAATGAAGAACATGTTGTTAAGGTTGGTAGATTAACTACTGATGAGTTTACACTACATGTAATACAAGAGAGTGACTCTTTTTCAGTATGGGATGCCGTTGATGGTGTCGTTGCGTTAGGTTGGGAGAATATGGATGACTATGAAGAGTATCCAGAGAAAAGATTAGCATTCCACTTCGGTGAAGATATAAAGGCGGTAGAGGACAAACTTTACGAGCACGACCTAATATTAGAATATAAAAAACAAAAAGATGTCAAAAAAGAAGATAATTAATAAACTACGTGAAGGTACTGTATCACCAGACCAACTTAAAAAGAATACTGATGATTTAGTTAAGACAGCTAAAGATGCTCTAGATATTGACGATACACAAGCTAAGGATTATGTGTCTGGATTTATAGGTGAGGCTGAGGATGAAACTGGTTTTAACCCAGTTGTACAATACCATAGCGATAGGACAGATGAAACACCATTCATGATAAATGGAACTAAATGGCAATATGTTAATGCTATCTACCCAGATGGTAGAAAAGATATCGCTGTTTATAGATATGGTCATGATTTGGCTTATGATTATAAGTGGTTTATGGATAATGTTGTTGGTAAACTTAAGAACGCTGCTGATGTTACTGAGGTTAACCAAGAGGTTATGGATAGTATGGTTAAACAATACGGTCCAGAGAAAGGAAAACAAATTTATTACGCTACAGCTAATAAACAAGATAGAGACCCAGAGAACTTCCACACAGAAGGTGAGCATGATTCAGTTGGTAGAGGAATAGAAGCTGGGATGAATCCAGAAGTAGAAGCTGACAAGTACGAAGAATATAGAGCACTTATGCAACAACTAGCCGCTGAGGAAGGTGGTGAGGAACAACCAGTTAAAGAAGAAGGTAGATTAACGGAGGGTACTAGTGATTACAATTTAACTAATGGTGATAATATCTCTAACATGATGAGAGACGTTACATCGGTTATTGCTAAATACTTAGGGACACATTCAACTAATAATGGTGCTGTGGCTAATGACAATAGAGTTATTTTATACGATATGATAAAATCTGGTGACTTTGTTAAACATATTCAACAAATGTTACCACCATCAAGCATGCATTATGGTTCAAGTGGTAGAGAATATCTAACCAACAATGAAAAAGAGATGGTTAGATTCTTACAATCTATTGGTGTTAACACGGAAGGAATAACATTTAGAAACATGCCAGTATCAGAACAGGTAATGAAAGAGGAAGATGGTCAAGGTAATGACCCAGTTAAGTTAAAGGCCGATGTTGAAAAGTTAATGGCTAAACTAGATATCTCTTCAATAACACCATACTTAGCTAAGATTGATAACCCAGTTGAACAAGCTGAGGTAATCGGACAATTTGCTGAAAAGATTGGTGTACCTAAGGCTAAATTAAGTTCTGTTATTGCACAACTAAAAACAGTTGCTGAAAGTACAAAACCTAAGATGACTAAGAATCAATTAGTTGAGGCCGTAACTGGTAGAAAGATTGTAAAAACAATTAAAGTAAAAGATATAAAATAATGGATTTTAGAAAACTAGCACAAAAAGCATTGGATGAGGCTAAAGAGCCAAAGAAAAAGATTAACGAGAATATTCGTTATGCTGAGGGACATATTGAAAGAATGGACCCAAGGTTAGAAAGAGAACTTAGAGATAGGAAACATTCTTTAGGTGACCATCCTATATTCCCTCAAAGTGATGAGAAATCATTTGAGCAAAAGATTATGGCTGATAGATTCGAAGAGGTGATGAGAAATTACAAACAAAAATTCGATTGTGAAACCATAAACAATGATGAAGTTAAGGGTACACAAATGCCATTGGTTGGTGAGTGTATGAAAATGGAAAGTGTACATAAGAAAGCATTAGAAGAGTTAGCGGTTAAAATGATTAGAGACGAATACAATATATCGGAAGATATGGTTGAGATAGTTGCTGAATTAACTGAAAACATTAACATGGAAGGTACTAAAATGGAGAAACTACCAACATTGGTTGAGGTTGAATTCGAAGACCACGAGCAAATCAAAGATGCTAACGATAATGTATATAAAAGAAGATTCCTTAATGCAATGACACAAGGTGCTGCTAAGAAGTCTTCTCATATGTTCCATATGGTAGAAAGAGAATTGTCTGCAATGGACCCAAGGTTATCAACAAAGTATGGTAAGCTTATGGCTGCTGCTGATTATAGTTATTTCGTTGAACCAGATATGCATGATGCAAGTGAGATAACTGAGAATGGTGTTAAGATTGGTAAGACTGTTAATGGTGGTATCGTAAAGGTAACACTTCCAACAGAGGAAAACCCTAAGTGTTGTATTCACGCACAAGGTATGGTATTCCCAGTTCTTATTCACGAGTTGGTTAAGGGTGTAATGGAAATACTTTCAGCACATGGTTTACCAGAAGATGATAATGTAGCTAACTATGTAATTGGTAAGGCTGACTTCTTAGCTGCTGAACCATGGGATATGAGATTAGGGCCAGCACTTTGGGAAAGATTCACTAGTATGATTAAACCAGAAGACTTTCACTTAAAACACAACGTTTATTCTGAATTAGCGGCATTGCCAGTTCAAGAGTTTAACAGAAGTATGAGAGAGGTAATGGCTGGTACTAAACTAGGACAGAACATTATAAACGAATTAGTTGAGGCTTGTAAGGGAAGAATACAAGAAGATGATTACCGTGATGAAATCGGAGACGATGATTCTGATGGATTTTCACTCAATGATTTAGACGATATAGACATCAACGACCTATTATAAAAGAAAGCCTCACCTAGTGGGGCTTTTTTGTTTTTGGCTTATTTGGCTTTATTCGCATATTTATATTAAAAAGATAATATGCTAACAACAGCTGAAATATACAAAGAATACGCTAAATGTATTGAAGACCCGATATATGCCATTGAGACATACATCGAAACTTTTGATAAAACTCAAGAGGGTTATGTGCCGTTTATTTTATTCCCAAGACAGAAACAGATTGTAAAGTCATATGAGGACAATAGATATAATTTAGTTACCAAGCCAAGGCAAGCTGGTATATCGACCACTACACAGGCTTATATGGCCGTTAAAGCGGGCTTTGCGGATAAAGACAATCCAGAGATTATTCTTTGTATTGCGAATAAGCTTAAACTATCACAGAAATTCTTAAAGGGTATTAAAGATTACCTTAAGCAATTACCAAGATGGTTATGGGGTCCAGAGTACTACGGTTCGGAAGAGAACGAGAAGAGGTCAATCTTCGTAGTAGATTCTAAAATTGAGATTGAATTACCAAACGGTTCACAAGTTATTGCCGTTGCGACATCGGAAGATGCACTTAGGGGATATACACCTACTTATCTTGTATTTGATGAGGCAGCCTTTATTGATAATGGTGATGCTGTATATACTGCGGCAATGTCGTCAATATCTACAGGGGGTAAAGTAATCCTTATTTCCACACCTAACGGTATGGACCCACTATACTATAAAACATACGAACAATCTAAGAGTGGTAAGAACAAATATGCCATAGTTGAAATGCGTTGGTTTGAAGACCCACGATACAACAAAGACCTTAGATGGTTTAAGAAGATGGAAGAAGGGGATGACCTTATCGAAGATGAACTTGAATTTAATGTACCGTCATATACTAAGCGTGTTGAAGATGGGTGGAAACCTACATCAACATGGTATGAGAATATGTGTATGGCACTTAACAATAACGCTAGAAAGATTGCACAAGAGTTAGATGTATCCTTCCTAGGTTCTGGTGGTAACGTAATAGATGATGAAACAATTGATTACCACGAAAAGAATAATGTTATGGACCCTAAATTAGTTACGGGTGTTGAGCAAGAGTTCTGGTTGTGGGAAGAACCAGTAGAAGGACACCAATACATAATGGGTGTCGATGTATCTAGGGGTGATGGTGAAGATAGTTCTACTATAACAATTGTTGATTTCACAACAATGGAACAAGTGTTTGAGTATCAAGGTAAAATCCAACCAGATTTACTAGCGTATCACGTATATGAATATGGTAACATGTATAATGCATATACTGTAGTCGATATTGCTGGTGGTATGGGTGTATCCACAGTACTTAAGTTAATTGAGATGAATTATAGCCAAAAGCTATTACATTACGATAAACCAGCAACTGGTGCAAGTATACTACCAAACAAGGCTAGATTGAATAGGGTAAAGAATAAAGATAAGATGCCAGGTTTTAATGCCAATGGTGTTCGTCTTCCAATGATTGCTAACTTAGAAAGAGTACTTAGGGAGAACGCTGTTAAGATTAGGTCCAGAAGAATGACTTCTGAGATGAAAACATTTATATACAAGAATGGTAGACCCGACCATATGGAAGGTTACCATGATGATTTACTTATGGCGTTAGGTATGGCCTTATGGGTTATGGAATACTCATTTAAGAACCTAGAGAAAGCAAATAAAACGAACAAAGCAATACTTAATAGTTGGAGTACTGGTGGTACTGGTACTGACCCTAAGAAGGGTAGCTATAGTAATGGGTTTGTATCACAAAATAACAAAGGAAAGAAAACCGCTCCACGACCAAGATTTAACTCAAATACGTCTAAGAACATGCAAGACCCTAACGGGGATTATATGTGGTTGTTTAGTGGAACAAGATAAACGATTATGGGATTAGGACCAAAAGTATTTACCAGAAAGAATGGTAATCAAAAAGGTGGGAGGCTATATAAGTGGTCACCTATACCATCAGATAAGAGAGCAACTAAGACTGGTGCGGGACAAGGAAACTATTATTGTAATGCAACTCCACGTTCTCAAGGTGAGGATTGGAAGGTTACTTACATGTATACAATAACAGTGGTTGATGGTGTTCAACATAAAGTAGCATATGTTGCTTGTGATTATGTTCAGTAAGTATTTATTTATTGATAAAGTTTATTACATTATAGAAAAATTAAATTATGGCTAAAAAGACTATATTTCAAAGAATGGGTACTATGTTTGGACCAGACGGTGTTAACGTTCCAAAGAACCAAACAAACAGATATTCCATTGGAAGTGGAGAACTATTAAAAACAGATAACAAACAAGATTATGAAACAGCTAAATTACAAGCACAACAAGCTAAGTATCTTGGTGGGCAATGGAAGAAAGTTGATAACGAACTTTTTCAGCAATCAATTCATTATGAGACTACTCGTATCGGGTCATATTCTGATTTTGAAAACATGGAGTTTTATCCAGAAATTGCCGCTGCATTAGACATCATGATGGAAGAAGCCACTACCGTTAATGATAAGGGAGAGGTGATTAACATTTACTCAGATTCAAAAAGAGTAAAAAAAATATTAAAAGATTTATTTCACAATAGATTAGATATACATACATCATTACCAATGTGGACAAGAAACTTGTGTAAGTATGGTGATGATTTCGTATTTTTAAATATTGATGATAAGGCTGGTATTATCGGTGCTAGACAAATGCCTAACTATGAGATGGAAAGAAGAGAGGGGAGCATCTATGATGCTATCTCTAGACAACATGCGGTTGGTGAGGAAGATAATGACGGTAAGGTTAAGTTCTATTGGAAAGGTAGAGATATTGAATTCTCTTCTTGGCAAATGGCTCACTTCCGTTTATTAGGAGATGATAGAAGATTACCTTACGGTACATCAGTATTAGAAAAGGCTAGAAGAATTTGGAAACAATTATTACTTTCAGAGGATGCTATGCTTATCTACAGGGTAACAAGAGCACCAGAAAGAAGGGTGTATAAAATTTACGTTGGTAATATCGATGATGATGATGTGCCAGCATACGTAGATGAGATTGCTAACAGATTTAAACGTCAACCAGTTATTGACCCACAAACAGGTCAAATTGATTTGAAGTTTAATCAAATGGCAAACGACCAAGATTTCTTTATTCCAGTTAGAAGTGAAGATGCTCCTAATCCAATTGATACATTACAAGGTGCATCGAACCTTGACCAAATTGCAGATATTGAATACCTACAAAAGAAACTATTTACGGCACTTAGAGTTCCTAAATCGTTCTTAGGTTTCGAGGAAGCAACAGGTGAAGGAAAGAACCTTGCATTACAAGATATTAGGTTCTCTAGAACTGTTAATAGAATCCAACAAGCTATGCTTATGGAATTAAATAAGATAGCTATAATTCATTTATACATCTTAGGGTTTGAGGAAGAGTTAGATAACTTCACACTTTCACTTAATAACCCATCAGTTCAAGCAGAGATGCTTAAGATTGAGCACTTACAAGCTAAGATGACTCTTTACAAAGACTCAGTAACCGATGCTGGAAATGGTTTTGGTGCAATGAGTATGACTAAGGCTAAAAGAGAAATTCTTGGTTGGTCTGATGATGAAATTAAACAAGACCTTCTTGAACAAAGAATGGAGAAAGCAGCTGCGGCTGAATTAGAGAATACTGCTAACGTAATCAAGAACACTGGTATGTTTGACAAAGTTGATAGAATCTATGGTGATATCGAAGTTGCTAAACAAGGTGGTGCTGCCGAAGGTGAAGGAGAAGATGCCGAGGGTGGTGGACCATCTGGTGGTGGGGGCGGTGGCTTCGGAGGTGGTGGCTTCGGAGAAGAAGACCTAGACTTTGGTGAAGAAGGTGGTGCCGAAGATATTGAAGGTGCACCAGAAGGTGATGAAACTGTAGATGTTGGTGGAATGGATATTAGTGGTGATGAGATTAGCGGTGAAGCGGAAGCAACTGAGGAATCAATCAAGAATGCTGAGAATCTTTTAACTGAGCAAAAAACATTACTAATGGGTAAACAAAAAGCTAGAGTTGAGAAGAATAAACAAACATATTTTGATAGGCTTTCTGAGTCTGTTAAGAAGGATGATAAACCTAACGTAATTAGAGAAAAAATATACGATAAGAACCTAAAGATTAATGAAGATGTACACAATATGATTGGTGATATTGACAACATGATTGATGGGTTGGAGGATACAGAAGAACAATAAGTGTTTTTTTGGTGTCTATTAGCATATTTATATAAAAATACTATACAATGCAAAACTTCGGTAAAATAAAAAATGCGTTCAATGATATCTTTGCAGAATCGATAACAGACAAGAACGTTGAAAAAAGGAAAGTGGTTAAGAGATTTATTAAGGCTATTAGCGAGAGCAAAATCCTTAAGGCTCAATTCTTAATTTATAATAACATAGAAGGTAGAGTTGATGAGAATCAATTTTCTGCTAATCTATTTGTTACAGAAAATATTAATCTATTAAACAAGTTCAGTAAGGATGAAATCATGACTGAAAATAATAAGTTGGTTAATATGTCACAAATGGTTAAAGAAAGATTAGAATCGGAATACGACAAAAAAGAATTGCACGAATCTATTTCTTATTTAATATTTAATGTGAATTCTCCATCTACAATTCATGAAACGACTAAACGTAGGATGAGTGTGATTAATCACATCAATGAAAATGTAGAAAAGGAAATTAACGAAGCCCCAGAAGTGCCGACTAGTTTACTAGCTAATTTAGCTGTTGATAAATTCAATGAGAAGTATGCCGATTTAACCGAAGACGAGCATAAGGTTCTTAATGTGATTTTAGAGGCGGGTAATGATGAAGGTAAAGAGAAAGTATTTAAAGATACAATCAAGAGTTGCATTGACTCAGTAAACAACAAATTACAAGAATCTTCTAATAAAGAAAAATTACTTAGTGTAAAAGAAAGATTACTTTCAACTGAATATATCAGTGAAACGTTCTCGGATGACATTAGTAAGTTATTAGACCTAAAAAGAACACTAACAAAAGAATAAACATAAAGATATGGAATTAGACTCATTAGTACAAATATTTGGTGGTGCTGGTGCTACGTTCTATGTTATGTGGTTGTGGCTTAAGAGTGTCCAACAAGAAAAGAAGGACCTACAAGAAAAGTTAGAATCTATAGAAGAGAAAAGAATTAATGAATTGAGGGAGATGTTACCGTTATTAACAGATGCATCTAAAGGTCTTCAAGAAGTAATTAAATCTAATCTAGAAAGTAATACAGAGGTGGTAGTAGAAATTAAAAGTCACATAGATGATAAAACAACAGAAATAACTGAAAAATGCAAAAAGAAATAACTAAAACTAATTTAGAACTAACGATAGCAAAATTGGAATTAAAACAATTAGAAGTTATTGATAAGTTATCTAGACCTAACAACGATTATATTATACGTTGCATTACTTGCCCAGATTCAGACAAGTTCATTGCGGTGAATGGTGATTGGAAAAAGGTCGTTGGGTTTGAAGAATCTGATTGTATTGGAAAGTCTATGTTTGACTTCATCGCACCTTATGACCTAGAAAGAGCAAGGGAAGAATCTGCTAAGTTAAGACAATCAGAAGAATTCGATTCGTTTGTTTGTGATATGGTAGATAAAGATGGGTGTGCTGTTAGTATTGATTGGAAAGCAAAGTATTTCCCACACATAAATTCAACTGTATCTATAGGGAGAGTAAAAAAATAACATTTGACTTATTAAAATATTTTCATTATACTTGTATAAAATACCAGGTATGATTAAAAAAGGAAAAGAAATTAAAATGGGAAAAACTTATAATGATTATAAAGTTACCGCTGGAACAGTAGATTCCAAAAACCCAACAAGTGTTTACATAAACATTTCAGCATGGGGAGAACCAACCAATGAGAATACAAACAATTATGTAAGCGTAATTGGTTCGCTAAAGAAAGAAGTTAAGAAGTACATTCATAATAACTTACCGCTTTCGTTCAGTAAGAATAGAACTATAGTAGATTTAGATATGAGAGAATCTGGAATCGCTTACGGTAAGAGAAGCTTTATGAGTTGTGAAGTAACACTCTATCAAAGAACCCCAACTAATGGTGACCTATTGAGGTCCACAGAACTTAAAAAGGTTATGGGTGAAATAACCGACAAACTAATTAAAGATGTATTTGATGAATACGAATCATTCAAATTTCACAAAAAGAAAAACTAACATTAAAACCGAATCCTACTAGATTCGGTTTTTTTTATGTCTTGATATGTATTTATAATAAAATTCTATAGATATGTCAAGAAGATTAAATGAAGATATTAAATTGCTGAAAGCTGGGGAAACAGGTTTTGGGTTCATGATTGAACACGATGCTGGTTGGATTGACCCTAATGATGCAAGAAACCAAAAGTTCGTAAACGAGGTTAAGAAAGTAGCCGAGGGTGGAATTGCAATGGTTGAACCATTAGTTGTAACTGTAGTGTTACAGAAGTGGGGAGTTAAGAATAGAAACGGAAGGGTTTACCCAGAAAGAATTCTTAAAGCACAAGCGACTGCCTATAACGAATTAATACAGAACAAATCCGCATTGGGTGAATTAGACCACCCAGAGTCATCTATTATTGCTGGTGACAGAGTATCACATAATATTACAAGAATTTGGTGGGAAGGTAAAACTCTAATGGGTGAGATGCAAATCAATACAACTAGAGGGTTTATTGAAATGGGTATATGCTCAACTAAAGGTGATGAGGTTGCTAACATGTTAAGACATGGATGGAGAATCGGAGTATCATCAAGAGGTGTTGGTACACTAGAAGAGGATTATGAAGGTAATGCAATTGTACAAGATGACTTTGAATTAATTGGTTGGGATGTTGTTACGGCACCATCAACTCCAGGTTCTTGGATATTCGCAAACAGTAAAGATGCACAACCATTTACAGAATCAAGGATTATAGAAAACAAAGATTTAGACGAAGGATTAGATAAATTCTTATTGGACTAAAATAAAAAAATTAACTAAAATATAAAAAAACTGGCTTTTTGCGAGAATAGATTATATTTATTATCAAATGGCATTGTAATTAATGTCGAACTAATAAAAAAAGTGAAAACTTTTAATTAAAACAAACAAAACTAAAATGGCTGAAAAGAAAAAATCAATTATTGATGAAGCGGTACTGGATGCAAAACGTATTCAAGAAACTTTAAACGCCAACACAAAAGAAATACTTCGTTCGATTGCGAAAGAAGAAATTGATGACCTAGTGAAAGAATCTCTTAATGAGTTTGAAGAAGAAGATGTTGAAGATTTAGAAGTTAATACTGACGATGCAGAAATCGATGCTGATGCGGAAGCACCAGTTGATGGAGTAGAAGATGTAGAGACAGATAACGAAATCGAAGACATTGATGCAGATGTTGAAGATATGGGTAGTTCCGAAGAAGGTGACTTAGCAATAGGTGACGAAACAGAAATGGATGCAGAAGCATCGTACGGAGACGAAATGGATATGACAGCGGCATCGGATGATGAAGTTATCGCAGTGTATAAGAAATTAACAGGCGATGATGAAATTCAAATTGTAAGTAACGACAATGGTGACATCGAACTAACGGTAAACGAACCAGGCGAATTTGTGATTAAAGCAGATGGTGCTGGCGAAGCGGTTGCTGAACCAGAAATGGGACTTGAACCAGAAATGGGTCTTGAACCAGCAATGGGTGGTGAAGAAGTTGCTGAACTTCCAATGGCTGACCTTGAAGGGGCAGAAGAGGAAGAAACAGAAGAAGCTTACGAAAACGTGAATGAATCAGAAGTTGTATATGAAATTGCAATAGACGAAATGGAAGACATTGAAAGTGTTAGTGCTCCTGTTGGAAATGAAAATGACGACAATTGGGCTGGTGATAATCTTGAAGGTGGTTTTGACGATAATGGTCAAAACGGAACTGGAGATGCTCACGGTGCACACATAATGGAAGACGAAAACGTAAACGAGGAAGAAGTTAACGAAGAAGAAGTAAACGAAGAAGCAATCGATGAAAAGATTCAAGTTGGTAAGGGACGTACTGTCGCTAACAACTCGACTGAAATCAAAGGTGCTGGGGGTAAAGCAAACAATGTTAAGGCTCCAAACGTAACTACTGAATCTACTCAATACGTGTCTAAAGCAGATTACGACAAATTACTAGCAGAAGCTAAGAACTTAAAAGCAAAAACAGTAGAAATGGCTGGTACGCTTAAAGAACAAAGAGGAATGCTAAGTAAAGTGGTAGTGTTTAATACTAATCTTACTAATGTAACAAGATTATTTACTGAACATTCAACAACTAAAGAAGAAAAGAGACAAATTATCGAAAGATTCGATGACGAAGTTTCTAGCATTCAAGAGTCTAAAAAACTATTCAAATCTATCGAGAAAGAATTAGGAAATAAAAAGCCTATCTCTGAATCAGTAGAAGGGAAAATTTCCAAGGAAAAATCAAGCAGTACTTCAAAATTAAACGAGTCAACTGCATATGTAGACCAAGGAACAAAAAGAATTATGGATTTAATCTCAAGAGTTGAGAATAAAGATAAATTCTAAAACTAAACTAAAACTAAACAAAAAAAATTAATTATGTCACAATCACAATTATTAAATTCTGGACAAGTTGGTAATATTGGTCTTAACCACATGAAAGCGGTTAGAACACAAACTCAACAAAAATGGAATTCTTTAGGATTCTTAGAAGGTCTTAAAGGTCATGTTAAGGAGAACATCGCTCAGTTATATGAGAACGAAGCTTCTTACTTATTAAACGAAGCTACTTCTGCGGCTGATTCATCTGGTTCTTTCGAAACAGTTGTATTCCCAATCGTTAGAAGAGTATTCTCTAAATTATTAGCTAATGATATCGTTTCTGTACAAGCTATGAATATGCCAATCGGTAAATTATTCTACTTCGTACCTCAAACTTCATCAAGAGTTGATTCTGCTGGTAACGCTGGAAACGTTCACACTAACCCTATCTATTCTGCTCACACTTCAATGTCTGACCAGTTACCAGATTGCGTTGTAGGTGTTGGATGTAACCCAACAGTTATGGAAGCTAAAAACTTATACGATATCTATTACAATGATGGATTATTCGATAACTCTAAAGGTACTGCTACTATTAAAGTTGGTGTTACAGCAATTGTAACAATGGACTCTAACGGTGACTTTACTGATGCAACTGATGCATCTACAACAGCTTTAGCTGCTGATGGTTCATTAAGAGCATTAAAAATGAGATTCTCTGGTTTCTCTTCTGCTGAAAAAGGTAGATTAAACGGACCAGATGGTAACCAAATGGACACTGAGTCTTTCTTAGCTTCGCTTAAGATTGTAGTTGGTGCTGATATGCTTGACCAAGACGGAAACGTTGTTGTTGCAAGTGGTTCAGAAGTTCCATTTAGATTAGTTACTCAAAAATACGGTAAAGGTATTGTTACTTATGACAACATCTGTGACTCTTTAGGAGACGTATACGTTGAGTTAGACTTAACACACCCAGTTAACGCTACTGGAACAAAAACTGATGATGGATACGTTGGTATTACAGGACAAACAGGTACATTAGGATTAACTGCGGTTACTGCTTCTGACTTCGCTGTATCTTGGGCTGAGTACGCTACATTAGAACTTGAAACTGAAATGGGAGAAGTATCTTTCAAATTAGATGAAGTAGTTGTTTCTGTAGAAGAAAGAAAATTAAGAGCAACATGGTCTCCAGAATTGGCTCAAGATGTTAGTGCATTCCACAACATTGATGCTGAGGCTGAATTAACTGCTATGTTATCTGAGCAAGTAGCTGCTGAAATCGATAGAGAAATCTTAAGAGATTTAAGAAAAGCTGCTGCATGGACTCTTAGATGGGATTACAACGGATGGAGAAAAGCTTCAACTGCTGCAAGTCCATATACACAAAAGGATTGGAACCAAACTTTAATTACTAAAGTTAACCAAATCTCTGCTCAAATCCACCAGGCAACATTAAGAGGTGGAGCAAACTACATCGTAGTTTCTTCTGAAATCTCTGCTGTGTTCAATGACCTTGAGTACTTCCACGTAAGTGATGCAAGTCCAGAGCAAGACCAATATAACATGGGTATAGAAAGAATCGGTTCACTTGGTGGAAGATTCCAAGTATACGCTGACCCTTACTCTCCATGGTACTCTATGATTATCGGACACAAAGGTAAATCGTTACTTGATACTGGATATATCTACGCACCGTACGTGCCGTTACAACTTACGCCTACAATGTACAATCCATTTAACTTCGCACCAGTGAAGGGGATTATGACAAGATACGCTAAGAAAGTTGTAAACAACAGATTCTACGGTCATGTTAGATGTGATGGTGTTCCTCACTTCAACCTTAATGAATTAAGATAAGAAATTATTTTATAAATTATATAAACAAAAAGGCTATCCGAAAGGGTGGCCTTTTTTGTTTTATATAACT
>JAAHTH010000534.1_pt2 | contig 14882 bp, 7 predicted proteins | sample 6116091 | NCBI WGS metagenome assembly JAAHTH01 (sample SAMN13939990, study PRJNA603662) | sponge metagenome | isolation source: marine sponge | host: Mycale hentscheli | place: New Zealand | collected 2006
CCGTGTAGATCTCGCAGGCATCCGCTCCCAATACGGCAGCCAGAGCGACAGCCGTGGTATCACTGCCACCACGTCCCAATGTCGTGATATTCAAATCATCATCAATCCCCTGAAACCCTGCAGCAACAACAATATTGCCGTCACTTAACAGCCCTTGAATCCGTTCCGTCGAGATCGACTGAATACGTGCTTTACTGAAACTGTTGTCAGTCTTCATCCCAATCTGACCGCCGGTCAAACTGACTGCCTTGGCCCCAAGAGAGTGAATGGCCATGGCAACCAGAGCAACACTGACCTGTTCACCCGTACTGAGTAACATGTCCATTTCACGCGCAGGCGGTTGGTCACAGATTTCACCAGCTAGTCCAAGCAACGCATCGGTGTTCTTTCCCATTGCGCTAACAACCATAACGACTTGGTGCCCCTGCCTTTGAGCGCGAATCGCTTTTCGGGCTGCGGCCTGAATCTTTTCGACGTCCGCGACACTTGTGCCACCAAACTTTTGAACGATCAAAGACATGAGACTTAAGCTACTGTAATCCAGTGGTAAATCGGTAAAGTAAAAACGCTCAGGTGCTCTTTGCCAAAGGATGGTCGAGTCTTCCACGGGAGCCCATGACTTTCTTTGGCATTCTCAACAGCAACTCCGTCCACACTTGACAGCTATCGAGATAGCATCTGGTGCCACCGGCATCGTGTCGATGCACCCGTCAATAAAATTCAGCTGGTTCGGATAAACTCCTGCATCAGATCCCAGCCTTGATCAAATCTGCGGCCGCTCGCCTCTGCGGCTATTTCATCGTATCGACTTTGTTCATCAGCTTGCACGCCAGCACCAGCAATTACCAGTGGAACCATGCCATGACTGTGTTTTTTGGTACCACACGGTGTCGGATGATCCGGCGTGATGAGAATACGATAGTCACCCTGTTCCTCAAGTGCGTTTACCAACGGTGCAACAATGTGCTGATCAATCTCCTCCAACGCCTTAATTTTGTCATCGTGCCGCCCCTCATGAGATGCTTCATCAGGCGCCTCAATGTGGACGCACACGACATCGTAGTCATTTAGTGCCTGCACCGCGGCGCGTCCCTTGGCGGCGTAATCGGTATCGAGATATCCCGTAGCGCCTTCCACCTCAATGCGTGGCCAACCTGCCAACGCTGCAATTCCACGCAACAAATCCACGGCCGTGATCATGACACCATTGACGCCATAACGTTCCTTGAATGATGGCAAGTTGGGCGCCCCACCCAGTCCCCATAACCAAAGATTCGTTGCTGGCTTCTTGCCCGCAGCAACACGCGCCTTGTTGACTGGATGGCTGGCAAACAATTCTGCCGACCCACTCATCAGTCGCACCAATAAATCACTGCCGGGTCCACGGGGGAACTCATCCGTGACAGCAAGATCGGTTAAATCATGCGGTGCCCGTGTTCGTGTATCACGAGAGAAGGGCGGGGATGTTTCTTTCTCACCTCGATAGATCAACAGATTCCGATAACTCACACCGGGTACAAATTCAAAACGCCCACCGCCAGGCACATCCTCAAGCAAAGCTGCTTGCGCGGACGCCAGCAACTGCTTTGCTTCATCCGTGGTGATGTGATCAGCAGTGAAGTCAACCATCACTTGATCTTCCACCGTGACCAGATTGCATCTCACTGCCCAGTCATGGGGACCAAGCGTGATTCCCTGCGCCGCGGCCTCCAGAGGAGCACGCCCCGTAAAGTAGACATCGGGGTCATAGCCAAGCAGACACAGGTTTGCCACCTCGCTACCAGCCGGCAGATGTAGAGGCGTGTTATTGGCCAAAGCCAAGGATCCAGCTTTGGCGAGCGCATCTGTTGCCGGCATCAGGGCCGTCTCTAATGGTGTCTTTCCGTCAAGCGCGTCGATCGGTTCATCGGCACAACCATCTGGAATCACAATTACATATTTCATCGCGAGATAACGCCCTTGTATTTCGCCTACCAATCATAAAACGACTAGTTTCCTTCAGGTTGCAGGCGGGCGGAAGGGGGTGGCGCTCACATCATGCGTGTCGGGCTTCAAAACCTGCCCCAAAGCGGCATTTCCTATCGACCTGCAAAAATTTTCTCACCTGAAAGTGATAGCGCAGCAGACCAGCATCAGCCAAAATTTCATCTCTCTTGGAAGACAAATTTGCTACCTGATCGGGGACATGCCGGCACAAAATGCCTAGAACAACTCTCGCAGGCGATCGGCAAATCGAGCTGGACGTTCTTCTACGGGCTGCCCGTCCAACGCTGCAATCCAAATTTCCGGATCATCGCCATAATCTTTACCTGTAGCACCCCGTAAAGACACAATGGCCAAATTCTGCGTCGATGGATCGCGATCAGAAAGTGCCAAACGAAGAGCTTCTACAGCCTTGGGGCTGGGTTGATCCTGCAACGCACGCATCGCTGCATGCTTAACATCCGTGCTGGTTTCGGAGCCGAGAGCACTCGCTAACAACAAAACATTTTCATCAGTCCTGTGATTGCCAAGAGCACGACAGGCTTGCATTCGTACTTTGACGCTATCGTCGTCCATTCCTTTTTCCAAAATCTGCAAAGCGGATTGGCCATCAACATTTCCTGCTGCCATGACAGCCAAACGCCGCATTTCAGTACTCTCGTCAGTGTCCATGACGTGATTCAACGCACTCAACCACTTGGTTTGCACAGCACCATCGTAACCGCCAATATTTTCTGCCAATTGGGCCAACTGCTGCCGACGCTCATGCTCCGTTGTGCCGAATGCTTCGTCTGACTGCCACTCGTGCCACCGGTAATAGGGATTGACACTTTTCATGGCGTACATCGGACCATCTTGACAGCCCATGACCCCGCAACAAGCAGTGATTACTACGGCCACCGTCAAAGCGGTTGTGATTGGTCGTGACCAGAAGCGTGATTGAGTCTTAATCGACATCCTGAATTCCAAAAAGGTCTGGAGCTAACATCACGTGCCACAACACGACACAATTCTGGAACACGCTCTGTCGAGCGCCACATCGAAGTTGAGTCAAACCAGCACGTTGAGCGTCCATCACGTGAATGGGGAACGGACGCGTTTTCTCTTTAACAAAGGCCAACCAACACAGCCAAGACCATTTTCACACAAGTTCACCACTCGATACATTTGCTAGCGATTTATGCACCGCCGAGATTTGATTTCGCTATTTCCGTGAAACAGAACTATTCGCTAAGGTTGGATCCGGCGCGTCCATTTGCTGGCAGCGCTCACCTAGCCCACCACGCCACCTTGGCAAGGGAAGCTCAGATCGACAAGGAAGTCGTAGATATCACATTGCAGGAACTCACCAAGACGCAAACGCGTGCTGAGTACCTGAATGGCCACGGAGGAGCCACGGTATGTTGCTGGATCGCATCGACATTGACACCCACGGACCGTTGAAGCGAGTCGAACTGGGACCATTCTCGGAACAGATCAATGTCGTCAACGCACCGGAAGGAAGCGGCAAGACTGCTTTAGCCCGATTTGTCAGGGATGCTCTGATTGAACGCCAATATCCGCTTGGCATGCTGAGTTCTTCTACCGGTCGGGTAGTATTCGCAGGTCACCAGGGACTTGTTCACTACTACCGCGAACAAGACGGAACCGCTCACGGTCGGCAGACGATCCAATTTGAACCACGTGGTGCAAATCCGGTCAACTTTGGTTTGGAACCAACGGGCTGGTTACAAAACATCAGCGAAAACAATGATGCCGAACTCGCAATCCAGGCATTCAACATACCCGAGGAAATTGCAGACTGCATCATTACCGACTCGGCACTGACAGATGTCGCGCGGGTCGTTTCCGCATGTGTGCGTAGCGGTCTGGACAACCAAACCTCCTGCGAACTTGAAAATGACGCGAAAGCGACAGCTGGCCCCAAAGTTGGCAATCACTTCAGTCATCCCGCGGAAGTTTCCGCTGAGACCACAGCAGCATTTGAGGATCACGCGTCTTGCCATTTCGATGCTTCTTCTCAATCCTCGCACAAACATCTCGGCAACCCTGCACTCTCACCGCCTTACGCAGACAGGCCTGATCTTCCATGCACTGGAAAACAAGTCCGAGCCGATCTGGCGGAAATCGAAGCCGAACTTGCAAGCCTGCAAGCGATCGCAGGTCCCCTCGAAGAACCCGAATACGTTTCATTACTTTCGCGACGATCATGGCTCACTCAGTGCCTCAACGATGACCAGAACCCCGGCAGTCAATCACAGGATGCGTTCGAAACTGGTCAGACCGCCAGTACACGAACCAACAGAAATCCCTCGAATATTTCGGATCCAACCGGATCCCCCCAGAGTGCAGTACGGGATTGCGAATCAGAACAAAACTGGCAGTCACACTTGCAATCGCGTCTGCGAGAACTGAACGAACACGCCCGCACTCTTCGATCAAAAAGACATCAGCTCCGAAACTACTTGAGTGACCAGAGCAAGCGGCCATGGCAAGCCCGTGCGAGTAGTGCAAGTAGTCAGGGGAACAACACGACAAGCAATGACCGAACACAAAAGCAGCGTCAACTTGAAGACATTGATGCACAAGTAATTCATTGGCAGCGTGCGCAGATGGAAGTTGCTGCCCTGCAGCACTGCATGCTCACAGGCAGAATCGACACGACTTCGGGTTCTTCACCCATTGATGAACGATCGCTTCGACGAATGCGTTTGAATCGTTTCTTGCACACGCTTGAAAAACCCCATACTTCGCAGCAGGGAATTGCAACGGGTGAAAACACTCGTTCTATCCGCGGTCGCAATTCGATCAATCAGCACATCCTGCTCGCAACACGCCAAATCGACTGGCTCGTCGATCGATATGCTGGGCCAGACCGTGTCAGCCGGTCCTGGTATGAACAGGACCAGAGTATCCCGGGCACGGCCACGACTGTAAGCTCCACGTTGCGAACCATCCGCGATATCCTGCGACAGATACAGGGCTACAACCAACGTCAACAGACACCAGCATCCCATCCGCCGATGCACGAACTATCACTAGCGCGCCGCTGTGAACAATGGCTGCTATCCGCCATCAAGCAATTGAAGCGTCATCGCGACGAGGTACTTCGTCAAACTCATGCACAGGGCGTTTTGGCTGAACAAGAATGGTCAGATTCCAGAGATCGTCAATGGGAGACGGGGAACCGCGAACGCAAAGACCGAATAGCCGAACTGGAAAGCGTCACATTAAGTTTGGATACCTGCTTGAACGAAGCGGCCGAGGTTCGCCGCAGCATACGAAAAAGTGGGCTGAACTTACGCGGCACATCTAAAACCAGACTTGCATGGCTTAACGAAGATCGAGAAAGTACAGATCCGGAATCAGCCTGTAGCAACCGGGAATTACTGGCCAAGGAATTGGAAGAAGTTGAAACTCGCATCAGCTCTCTGGCACGTGCACAAGGTCTGCGAACCCGTCGAACGCAACGACTGCGTGAACTTGGTTCTCCTGCCCAAAAAACAATTGTTTCGTCACCCCTTGCGCACCGCGCCAGCCATTGGTTAATTCGTTTGTCAGGTGGCCGACTGCGACACATTTCATGGTCAAAAGACAAGATTGCGTCGCCACCTACAGACCGCGTCGGTGCTGAAAAGGGCGTGATCGAGATCGACGGCAAAGACGTCTCGGCGTACCCCGATTTTGACAAGGCGTGCGCCGTTCTCGCACTTCGAATGGCGGCAGGTGACTCACTCGCCCGCTCGGGCTGTCATGTTCCACTGATCATTGAGACCCTCGGTGAAGTAGAACAAAAGTTGCATGACCGATGCATTGACCATGGTGATTCGGGTACACCCCTGGCTCGCCACAGTGCAAACCATGCATTTACCGCGGCACTTCATGATTACGCCAGTGACGGTCGCCAACTGCTTGTCCTCACTAGCAGTGAGCACTTGACTGCCCAACTTCGAAGAGTCGGTTCACGCATCGAGCAGATACATTCCGAACGAATCGTACATCCCCACAGACCACTGTGGAAATCAACTTACGCAGCCGAAAACTACGTTGGTCCTCACCCTCATACTTATGGTCTTCAGGATGTCCCCGAGGAAATAACACTCATGAAAAAAAGCAACCACATGCCCAACGTTAACGCAAACCAACGTTTTGACATGGCGTGGCAGGACGCCCAACGAAACAGCGTCACCGCCACCAAGCAACCGTTTGGAGCAGTTGCAAATGAGTCAACCGACCGGACTGCGGACGGAACGTTGCATCGTGATGGTTTTTACTACGCCGATACTTACAGCACCATTGAATCTCCCCAAACACACCGCTTTACGTTTGGAAATACTTCAATGGCTAACGACCAACGCCTCTCAACTTCCAAAGAAGATCCCCGGATGTCGAACAACCCCAATGTTGCCACCGCGACTCCTGCCTCACCCTTCTTTCTTTCTGTAGACAGTCCCATTGACCAGGGTCCGTCTATCGATGCCGTTGCCGCTGCACGACTGCGGGGACTACAGGTCAGTCATATTGTCCACCTGATGCAACAGGACCCCTGTCGATTAGCAGATGCACTGGGTTTGGCAAATGTAGAAGCCAACACGATACGGCGCTGGCAAGCAGAATGCCGACTCGTTTGCCGCGTCCCAAACCTGCGAGGATTCGATGCGAGAATCCTGGTCGCTTGTGGTATCACGACCCCAGCCACCCTTGCAGCTACTCCCCCTGTCACTCTGCTGCACAAAGTGGAAGCCTTTCTGGCAACTGAAAGAGGGCAACAAGTCCTGCTTAGTGGAAGCAGTCATGAACTTGCCCGCATCACGAGTTGGATCGCGACTGCAAATAGCCAAGGATTAAGCTCACAAGCTGACCAAGCCAGCAATCAGCTTGCAAGCAGCAAAACCAAGCAAGCAACCTCTGCGGCGGGTGACAATCCACAGTCTGCCACCAAACACACTACAGACGTCACACCGTCTTTAAAACGAAATCACCGCGGCGAACACACCCGCCGACAAAGACGCAAACATTCACTGGTGAACCACCCGGCTGAAACAAACCGAGCCGGTGTTGTACAGTTCGACCAGCATACCGCTGAGGATGGGCGATCCCCGGATGCAACAACTGAAATAGAAACCGAAATTCGCGAGTTACGTTTCTATCTTCAGCAAGATGCTCCAGTTGTGGATGCACCTTCAATCGGTGAACGCATGGAAGAACGCCTACAGGCAATAGGCGTCTACACCATCCAGGACTTACTAAGCGGAGATCCTGAACAAATTGCTGAGCAACTGGATCACCGACGCGTAGACGCAGACACGGTGTTACAATGGCAACAACAAACGACGCTGGTTTGCTGCATTCCAATGCTACGAGGGCATGACGCACAACTGCTGGTAGCAGCCGACATCGTCACACCCGAGGACCTTGCTGGTTGGGATGCGGAAGAGCTATTCCAAATCATTGACCCCATTGCTCGCAGCAAGGAAGGAAAACGAATCCTCCGGGGTGGAAACCTGCCCGACCTCGAGGAGGTGACTGACTGGGTTAATTTCGCTCAGTACAATCGGGAATTGCAGGCCGCTTGATTGCGGCGGTCGCCCGCGCAAGGCAACAACTCAGTTGTAAATCCGAGTGCATCAGGCTGAAACGACCAAGCGAGCGGCTATACCAAAGTGCTTCGGGCGACACGCATGACATTACCGCCGATGACTTTGCGAATCACGTCATCATCATGACCACGCTGCACCAAACCCACCGTGAACAGTGGCCAATTAGTCCAGGCAAGACTGTCATTCGCCTGCTGGCTGGTTTGATAATCATCCTTCGGCCATAACGATCGGAACTCCGTCCGCCGCTTGCCCCGACCGGGCACCTTGGCTCTTTCTCGACCAGCATCTTGCGACTGGTAGGCCACGTCTGTACCAATCGCAACATGATCAGGACCAAATTTCCGGATCACATAATCGACGTGATCCAACAACGCGCTGACATCCCCATCCCCCCGCAGGAACCTCGGGATGCAGCATATTCCAATGTAGCCACCAGAATCAGCAATGGCTCTGATTACCTCATCCGGCTTACTGCGAATGTGGGGATAGATCCCCCCGCAAACAGAATGGCTTGCAACCACCGGCTTGGTTGAAACGCGAGCCGCTTCCAAGCTTGTTTGCCAACCGCTATGAGCACAGTCAGGGATGACGCCAACCCGGTTCATCTCGGCAATGGCTGCCTCACCAAAATCGCTTAAACCGGCATCAGTTTTTTCTCCACAACCATCGCCAATCATGTTTCGTCTCTGATAAGTCAAGTGCATCATGCGAATACCGAGTTGATAAAAGATCCGCACGTACCGCAACTCATCTGGCACAGAAACCCACTGTTGGGTTAACGGCACGCCGTTACCTGTCATGTAGAGACAATGCCGACCTTCCTGTTTTGCATTCAGAACATCCTGTGGAGAGGCAGCTTTGGAAACAAAACCTCGCATCAAGTCTGTGACGTAAGTAAAACGCGCGAGTCTTTTCAGCAATCGCAGCGGGTCCTGACCCTCCTCGCCCGCGTTCTGAAAGATGCAGGTAACCCCCGATGCTCGCCAAGCATCCCGATACTCCTGTTGCTGAACAGGATCAGATGCCACACGAGTCATCATCATATCTTCGCGAACATCATCCAATTCGATTGACGAAGCACCACTCTCAACGAGCTTGGCGAGTGCCGCACCGTCAACCGCCGCTCGAGGTGAAAATCCGTACGAGTCGAACACAACCGACTCCGCATGTAAACGCAAACCCTTTTCAAGCTCCGAAGGCGTTGGCTGGAGGATCCTTAGCGTTGCCTGACGCAAACTGGTAATCTTGGGATTCAACCTCTCGGTAATTGCAGCGATCGATGCTTTTGATCCAGCACTTTCGCTCGCCTTATCCGACAATTTGACCGGTGGCTCCTGAGCACCTAATGGTTGCTGCACGGCCTGATTGACAGCACAAGTCGCAAGGGCACCAGTCGTCCCAAGAAAACTGCGACGATTCAATGAGTCATTCGATTGCATAGGATCCTCCAATGGACAATAGCCCAACCATGGTAAACGATCTATCTGCGTTCAGGTGAAACCTGCAATCGGCAAATCAACTCAATGTTGCAACCACCCTAAAAGTGGTTAGTGTGCGAAAATCTTTCCACTTCCTTGGATCACAAGATAATCGCCAGACAATTCATGCTTACCAAATGATTCACGAGTTCCATCGGGCCAGTCCACAACGACTTTGCAGGGTTCCGACTTCGCCCCTAGACCAAAGCTTACACAACGTTCGTTGGAGCATTGAAACCCGTCACCGGCCAGCAGGTGCCCCACACGATTTCCACCCTCGCACTGCAACGTGACCCGCGATCCGATCGCGTCACGACCAGACTTAGTACCCACTAAAAAGAATCGACATTGCAGGTTCTTTGTCTTGGTTTCGTTGACCAACAGAGCGATTGGTTCAAATAAGTGAGTGATGACAAGATCTTCCTTCTGATCCCGGTTGGCATCCAACTTGGCAACCGCGCGGCCTAAATGGTCATCCTCAAAGTAATCTCCCAGTGAATCTCCGCTCGCCTGATCCCAAGTGCCACTTTCCTGGCGCTGAAACAGCTGTGCCGGCTGCTGGTACAAGCGACTTCGGTGGGTGAAATCATCAATGTCTCCATTGGCAACCACAAGTTCAGGAATCCCATCATTGTCGGCATCAATCCACTGCGTCCCGTAACCCAGCATGGTTTGCGTGGGCTCAATCATACCGACGCGTTTCGATCGATCTGCCCACATGCCAGAAGCGACCTGCTCATAGAAAGTGTTGTAATCACCCGAAAAATGAGTGAGCAGGAAGTCGAGGTCACCATCCTGATCCGCGTCACCGGCCGCGATGCCCATCGATGCTTGAGACAAGGATCGTCCGTTCACCGCGAGTCCACGTACACTTGCTTGCTCAGAAAGCTTGAATTCAGAACGGTTCCTGGATTGCCCGAGTCCGTTTGCCCGTTTAAGGGTGTCACTGTCAGCTGCTTCACTGTCAGCTGCTTCACTGTCAGCTGCTTCACTGTCAGCTGCTTCAGTGTCAGCTCCAATGGAGTGATCTTGGTCACTCTCACTCATTGACCAATAGTGGTTCGCTGTCATGTCATTGGCAACATAAATATCGACACCTGGTCGATCATCAAGTGCCCCCACGACGATCCCCAAACCCCGTCCGGACTCATGACGACTCAACCACTCCGACGTCACATCCTCATAGCCACCATCAGCAGTCCCCCGCCACACGCGATCTTTCTGAGCCGCGAATGCTAGCGGTGCGCAGGACCTCGGTTCTTTCAATTCAGCATCGACACACAATTGCTGCAACGCTTTCTCGGTTTCGCAATAGCCAAGTTGAAATAGGTCAGTCAGACCATCACCATCAATATCCGCAAACGCAGCGGAACTCGTCCATTCTCCATCAGTGAGATCCATCTGCTGGGTAGTATCACTGAAGGTTCCGTCGCCATTGTTTCTCAAGAGTTGATTCCGACCGATATTTGCAACAAACAGGTCAGGGAAACCATCTGCGTTATAATCTCCAACAGCAATTCCCTGGGAAAACCCGCGTCCCCCGACAACTGCAGACTCGGCAACTTCAGAAAACACACCATCAAGATTCCTGAAAATACGATTCGGACTGGAGTCATTCTTCATGGGACTTCCGTCGATTGACGTCAGACAAAGATCAGGCCAACCATTGAGATCAAAATCCAAGACCCCAACACCACCTGCCCCCGATTGGTAGATCGTCAAACCACCTCCCTCGTCTGCCGACTTACCCAATCTACAAGTATGAACTAGATGCCGCTCGGTTGCCTGATTCGAAAACTTCATTGTCCGGCTAGTAGCACGATCGGATACCTCGGGACTCGTCGGGTTTAAATCCAACCAGATTGGCCGGGGATAACTCGAGAGATCAATCTGTTTTGCAACAGCGAACTCGGGAATTTGCCAAGGTGTCGCACCGGTCAACTTGGCCCGCAACGCCTTGTAAATGCTGGCGAGATCTTGCTGTGGGTTCTGACTCATACGAAACGCCGCCTGCAACCATGCAGTCGCTTCCCAGCGTCGCCCAAGAGCCTCCAAGCCACGGGCAATACTAACCGCATCGGACTGCGAATTATTTTTCCAGGACAGAAGAGAATCAACTTCGTCACGCAGTGCCGTGATTCCAGCAGCCCGTTCTGCCAGACGCCGAGCGTTATCAGGCTGTTCCAACTGAGCTAAACAGACAGATAACTTCAGCAAGGCCTCGCCGCTGTTCTCATCAAGTAGTGTTGCCTTCCAATACGCCCTCGCCGCCATCGGAAGGTTCCCGTACTGTTCAGCAACCCCACCCATTGTCAACCAATACTGTGGTTGTCCATCGATACCGGAGGGTAGGTCTGCGAACCACTGCGTAAGTTCAGACGTCGATTGCAATTCAAAAAGGGCACGGCCATACAAAGCCTGTGCAGGAACAAAATCAGGATGCTGCTTAACAACGGGTGCCAGCAGTGACGCAACCTTCTTCCACTCCGAGTGATAAGCTGGAAGCCTCGCCAATGAGTAGTTGGGTCTCTGGTCAGCCGGGTAGGTTTTCAAAGCATATTTGCAGGTCGACTCAACTGTCTGAGGACGTGAAAGGTCTGAGAGCACAATTAGCAAATTCAGTCCACCATGCCCACGCTGCACTAACCACTGCAGTTGCTGCCGACTTTCGAATTCCAGACCAACCGCCATCTGCATGCCAACCAGCTTCATCCGGTAATCAACAACATCAGGAAAGGCTTCTACAGCAACTTTCAGGACTCGGATCGATTCGAATGGTCGACCCACATTCACATACTCCTGCCCAAGCTTCAGCAGAACCTCAGCATCTGGATTTTCTGTCGCAGCAAGAGCCAGTTCGTATAACTCGACAGCTCGTGTTGCATCTCTTCGTGCAACAGCAACATCACCGGCAATCGACAATAGGCCAGGGTCGCCTGGATCCCTCAACAAAGCAGCATCAGCCTGTTGCGCAGCTGCCACCACATTGCCACGCTGCAACAAAAACCGCACCGCGGAAACGGGGTCCTGTGGTGGAGTCGTTACCTTCTCGGCAGGCGGTACGGCAGCAGAATCATTACGGCTGCAGCCGCCCGAAAGCGTTAACAAAACTGCCAGCAAAACGACCAACGGTAAAACGAGACTACGATCTTTCACTCAATTCACACCAATCACCAGACATCGGTTAGGACACAGAAGCGAACAGTCGTGATAGCGGCACTGGAGTCACCACACAGCTATCAGCACACCATAATCGCTACCCATAGCCAGCACACATAGCCCGCTATTTCCGAAGCGAAACATCCCTTCTACCCATCTTATCGTAGCCAACCCCACCGTGAAGGCGACGATTATGCCCGGAAGCGAGGTAATCACGACATTTCCGGTGGTAATCCGTTGCACTTCTGCAACCTTCACGGCTAATTCAGCAGGGCTCTGAATCACCCTGGATCGAGTCTTCGCAGGGCAGTTACCCGTCTCACCTGAATACGCAGAGTCTTTTGAACATTCTCAGTGAGAACAAGCGATGAAGCTTTTTTGTGGCGCGATACATCAAGCAAAGCTCCAAAAGCAGATCTTCCGATTCCCTCGCCTTACGACAACTCAAGCTTTTCAAGCCTCATGCGTCAGCAAACCACAATTCAATATGGAAATTGTTGCGTGCACATTGATAGCTGACGGTAAACTGTGAGCAGACGGCTCGTCTTCCATAGAAAAGTCCCGCAGGCATCATCAAGATAATCCAGTGAATCACTACCTCGCGACCCGATTCAGCAACCGCCACCTAGCATCGCAGATTTTGCTGTACTGCATTGCATTCCATGTTTTGAGTTCCTCGCAACTGCACGCCTCTCCCCCCCTCAACGCTGACCCGTCCGTCAAGTACATCGGTTCGAAAGCCTGTATTTCCTGCCACGCCGATCAACACAAAAGTTACTTGGCAACCAGTCACAGCCAAACCATGGAGCGTGTAAATCCCGGAAAAGAAACGACGAATGGATCTTTTCGGCATGAGTTGTCTGGAAACGATTATGAAGTTTTCCTGCGTGACGACCAATTGTTCCATCGCGAGATCATTCGGGGCCCCGGTGGCGAAGCACTGACAACCACAGAACACCCCATTTTGTACACGATGGGATCTGGTAGCCATGGCAAGAGTTACGTGTACAAAAATGGCGAGTTCTTCGGACAATCGCCGCTGTCTTGGTACGTCGAATCTGAGAGATGGGGCATGTCACCAGGTTACGATCGCGCGAACCACCCCGGCTTTTCACGAAAACTGAGTTCGGAATGTTTCTTTTGCCATGTGGGCAGCATCGATCAAAAAGAGGGCAACCCAAACGACTTCACGATCATGGAAGATACGGTCGGCTGCGAACGTTGCCACGGACCGGGCGAGTTACACGCCAGGAAATACGGGAACACGAATTCATCTGCAGTTTTGCACAACGATCCTGACGGGAGGATTCCGGACAACACGATCGTTAACCCGGGAAATCTGACTCGAGAGCTTTCGGAGGCAATCTGCCAGCAGTGTCATTTGCAATCGGCAGGAAAAGCTCTGCGGGCTGGAAAAGACGAGTGGGACTTCCGCCCGGGCACGCCTCTGACTGACATTCGGTTGGATTATCAATTTCGCCTCGGTGACGACAAAATGAAAATAGTAGGCCACGTCGAACAGCTACACCAAAGCAAGTGCTATCAGCAAGCTGAGACGTTGACGTGCATCACATGCCACAACCCTCACGACACACCGTCACCTGAAAACATGGCAGCTCACTACCGATCGATCTGTCTCGACTGCCACGACAATCAGGCGTGTGGAGAACCACTGCCCAAACGCATCAGCACGGCGCAGAATGACTGCGCCAAATGCCACATGCCCAAACTTGATACAGAGATACCACACACAGCATTTCACCACCATCGCATCGGAATCCACAAATCGGAAGGTGATGTTCCGCAGGTAGCCACAGGGCTTAGTCCAATTTTAGACATCAGCAGCTTGTCGCCACTGGAGCGTGCACGTTGCGAGGCACTCGCCAAGTTTCAAGTGGGACAGGAAGAACCAGACAATCCGAATTTCAAGGATTATGGACTTGATGCGGCGAGGGTGTTGATTCAATTAAAAAACAGCGGCAAGGCAGATCCCGACGCCAACACAATCCTGGCGTTGTTAGCCCGCTCTCAGGGCCAATCGACAATCGCCCGCGACCTCGCTACCGAGGTCGTCAATGAGGAAGAGAAACCAACGCGTGCAAAAGTCGAAGCACTGCGATTACTTGCACAATTGGCCTACCAGAGTCGCAAGTTTTCGGAAGCAGCAAAACTGTATCGCGAAGTCACAAAGTACCAATCCGAAGCCTATGACTATTTTCAACTTGGGATCTCTGAGCAAAACTCTGGGCAGACCGACCGTGCCATCAATGCCTTGAAGACAGCAGTTGAGCTAGCCCCCAGTTATCTCGAGGCGTACCGCGTGCTTGCTGCGATCATTGGCTCGCAGGGAAAAGTCGACGAGGCAAAGAAATATGAACAACTTGCATTACAACATGAACAACGAATGCAGCGTTTGTGGCAGTCATCACAACCCGAGTAGATGACGTCCAACACGGTCCTAACTGATGCACCTTACCATCATGAATTTGCTGTCTTCATCAATTCCCATCGACTGAGCTTTGGGGGTATGCCTCCGAGTCATTTTCTACGAGCAGCAAATAACAATCAACTTCAGGATCAGCGTACGTCTGCTGAACTCCCGAAGGCCAAGTGACCACTATTTCGCTTACTTTGTCGGCGCCTCCCCACCCAACATTCACGG
>JAAHTH010002175.1_pt1 | contig 14870 bp, 15 predicted proteins | sample 6116091 | NCBI WGS metagenome assembly JAAHTH01 (sample SAMN13939990, study PRJNA603662) | sponge metagenome | isolation source: marine sponge | host: Mycale hentscheli | place: New Zealand | collected 2006
CACACCCACCACCACCCCCCCCCCCCCCCCCCCCCCCCCCCCCCCCCCCCCCCCCTCCCCGTCCACGGCCGCCGGAGTAATGCCGACCATGCACCAGACACGTCCGGCCCCGCTTTGAACCGGGCATCACATCTGCTCACTTAGTACCCTGAGCATGACAAAGACATGGCTCTAAAACCCGAGACAGTCTGCACGCGTATTTCGACTTTTGCTTCCCCTAAGTGTTTGCACAAATTCTCTCACTCGACTTGGTGCGGAAAGCTGGGCGTGGGGTCGAAGCGTTGCAACCACTCGTTCTGCGTCTTGAGCTATTTGAGCCTTTTGGTCTGACCGACCTTCGAACCAACGTACCCGCGCTGCCATCAGCAGCAGCTCTGTGCAGCAACACCGGGTTCTTACAAAAACCTGCGGTAGACACCCCCTAAACGCGGGGCACCTAGGCTTCCCGGACCTTGTGCATGATCTGCTTGTCTCGGACGTGTGTTCCTGTGGTCGTTTTCTCTCTCTTACAAAACGTCAAACCATTAGGACACTAACATCAACGTGGGCGTGGGACGCGGATAGGAGGACAAGGTCAGAGTGAGGGTGTCGTTAGATTTGTGCCGCAGCCACCATCGCCGGATACTCTTTCTGGTCTCCTCATGAAAGGGAATTAGGCGGAATCCACAGCTTCTCGGCCGTTTTTACTCCTTAAAGGAGGGCACTTAGTTCCTGACCGCCTTTACTCTTTAGCCGTACTTTTCCCGCTTAGCCGCCTGCTGAATTCCTACTTCCTCTGTTCCGATTTCCGTGGGCGAGAACCTTGCTCTGTACCTTTGTGTAAGGAACGAGCTGATTTAGCCATAAGCTTGTTATAAAAATGCTTAGGTTTCGGTAGTGCTGTCGAAAGCGTAGAGAATCCTTGCCTGTGAAAACTGGAGCGACAATATGCGTGATAAGCTATCTCGAAGGTCGCTAATCGCCAGTGGAGCAGGTGTTGCCATTAGTTTGGGGGGGTTTGCTGCTGCCGGTCGCAGACGGAAGAGAAGTAAAGCGAGTGGGACTAAGAAAAGCCGGCGTCAACGTAACCGCGATATTAAATTTGGTGATAAGGGTACCCCACTTCCTGTAGGCCGTTTCGTTCAACCCCTTGTAGTGCCGCCTGTCAAAAAACCTCTGAGTGTCGGCTCACCTCCATTCGATGTCTCGGCTAGTGAACATGGAATTGCCCCCGAGTACTTCACTCGACGAGGCCAGGACAACATACCACTCCCTCTCCATTTTCCAGACAAATACTATCAATTGCAAATTCGAAAGGGCTTTGCTGAGATTATTCGCGGAGTGCAGACTCCCATTGTGGGTTACGACGGACGCTATCCAGGCCCAACTTTCAAGACAAGACTCGGCGAGCCCGCAATCGTGCGGACACAAAACCAGCATCCTTACTTTCCCTTATCAACGCACCTACACGGCGGTCATACACCCGCTCATTCCGATGGGTTCCCGAATTTCTACATCCTTCCCGGCAACACCCGCGATTATTTCTACCCAAATTGTGTACCGCTGCTAAATGGAGTTGAGGACCTCAGCACCAGTCCCTCTACGCTTTGGTATCACGATCACGCAATGGACATAGCTGCGGAAACAAACATCCTGGGTCTAAGTGGATTTTATCTGGTTTATGATCAGTTGGAGCTTGATCTGATCGCACGAAATGTCTTGCCTCAAGAGCCACTGGACCTTCCCGTGGTGATTCAAGACCGTAGCTTTAATTCCGACGGGTCCTTCTTCTTTGATCCGTTAGATCACAACGGCAGTCTCGGAGACATCTATGTTCTTAACGGGAAAGCTTTTCCCGTCTGCAAGGTAAAGCGGGGAAAGTACCGCTTTCGTTTCTTGAACGGCTGCAACGCGCGACACCTTGAATTGCGTCTTTCGACGTCTCAACCATTTATCGGCGTGGGAACGGATGGCCACATGTATGATCGCGCGACGCTGCGAAATACTCTTTTAATGTCACCAGCGAAACGCGCGGATGTTGTCATTGACTTTAGCGATGCCCCCGACGAGGTATATTTGGAGAACATTCTCGTTCAGGAAGACGGCAGGGGGCCAAAAGGTAAACTCTTTGATAGGGACGTTGAGGTACCAGGTGAGAAAATACTGAAATTTAGTGTCGAGGGAAGAGCGGATCGACGTTCGGCGACCATTCAGGATGGGACGCCTCTCCGGCCTTTCACACCGATCGATCCGTCGGAAGTAACGACAACAAGACAGTTCGACTTTGAACGACGGAAAGGCGCGTGGCAAATCAATCATCAATTTTTCGATGAGAACCTCGCCAATGCCTGCCCGCGTCTAGGATCAACTGAAAAGTGGATCCTCAAGAATGGCAGTGGCGGGTGGTGGCATCCGATCCACGTTCATCTGGAATCCCACCAAATTCAAAGTATCGACGGACGACGCCCGATGATTGGCGAGCGTTGCCTTGTGGACACCACCATGCTAGGCCCGAATAGTGAAGCGGAAATTCTGGTCAGGTTCCGCACTTTTGAAGGTCCGTTTGTCTTCCACTGCCACACTTTAGAGCACGAAGACATGAGAATGATGTTTGTGGTGGATCCAAGGCGAGACGGCCCGCTGACTAACCAAACGATTGATCGAACCTTCTTTTAGCAATCGGGTCTACGGAGAGTAGCTGGATACAGATGTTGCCAAACATTACAAAAACGAGGGTGCGAAACGCGTCTGTGTGCGTAGCCATTCTGTTATGCGGTTTGATCACCTGGATCACGCTTCTCTCGCTTCATGCTCAGAGAGGGGGGACAGCATCCAGCGCAGAAGATAATGTCCCCGCCACTGCCAACCAGCCTCGCATGGCGTTCGTGACATACCCTACCGAAATGAATGCACGTGTCTCGGATCGCTTTGAGGAAGTCATTCTCATGGATCAGGATGGCGATTTCCGACATTTTTATAGTGATCTAGTGGCTGATCGTGCGGTCTGCATCGTGTTTTTCTACACCCGATGCACGGGAAGTTGTCCGACCACAATACAAACCATCAAAAAACTAAAAGACCGCCTTGATTTGATCTTCAGAGACGATGAATTGAAATTCATCGCTTTAACGCTTGAACCTGATGTTGATAGACCCGAACAGTTGCGTGCTTACATGCAAAACTCAGGCATCGCAGACGATCCCGAACAGTCAGAGTGGCTCTTTGCAACCGCCGATTTTGAAGCATTGGAACGCTTACGTTTTAGCCTCGGTGTTTATGACCTCGATCCGAAAATTGATGCCGACAAGACCGAGCACGCGTCTTTGTTAACCTTCGGAAATGATCGAACAAACCGTTGGGCTGCCTTACCAGCGGACATGGATTTCGAGCAACTATTAACAGCAATGCGGAAGGTCATGGGAAATGACTCAAGACAGGCATTTGGACGGTTTGCCAATGCTACACTGCAGAGCAAAACACCTGATGCCCCAACGAATTGACTCTCGTCTGTAAAACTCGGGATTGCCGAAAATAGAGTTGATGTTCTGCGGTGTCCGCCATCCTCGATTATCTTGCTGCCCAAACGAGAGACGAGCCACCACCGGTCTCCCAGTCGACAATGAACTGGGATCTGATGCCTGGCGGACGAACACACGGGCAACTGTTGGTGCCCCGCCAAACTAGGTTTTCAACTTTCCCATAATTTCCATGCGACCCTTAACAATCAAAATACCTTTCCGCACACCGTGAAAACTAGAACTTGCACGATTCATGAGCGAGTAGAATCAGAGCAGGCTGTTTCCTACTAATCCTGGGCGGAATTATAATTTTCTCTGCCAATCTTTGCCGCCAAAACCGCAGTATTTCAATCCGACACTACAAGAGCAAACAGACACAGTTGAGCACTGGAAAATGTTTGAACTAGTTGCTGCTGCTGAGGTTTCACATGGAAGTTCAATCGAGCAGCCCAAGGCCGGAAGCCTATAACCAACGCCAAGTAAAGCATGTGACAGACACAAAACACCTGCCGTACTTTTTAACGCACGGACTTGGTTCGATGCTTAATCGAGAACAGAATCATTTTTTCGGCTGCAACCTTTTGCTCGGTGCACTCGCACTGTACTGCAGCGCCCCGATATCCCAGTTGCCAGTTTTAGGCAAGGGACGACCGTCGAAGTCCGCTTCGTAAAATTCGCTGAGGTTGATCGCTTTCCGTCGCAATGGACTATCTGCTTTGAGGTGATAATCTTGGTTCTCAAGATCAACAAGCCCGGGATCACCGCTGCCCGCCTGACTGCTATCGCCCTTATAACTCGTGTTGGGAGATTTGTACTTTGAGTACCAGTTGGCGGTCTTCAGCGCGCCACCAGATCGATTACCAGAATACGGATTGGAAGAATAGATAAACAGGTTGTTTCTGAAATGCGCGCCGGAAGGCTCGCCTACAGGCATGCCACCACGTACATCAATGCGGGCCACGGCGTTTTGTGCCCTTCCAAAGCCATTGTATCGGGCGATCGTATTGTTATCGAAATAGATTTCGGTGCATGGTGCCAACATGAACAGCCATGACTGCCCGTCGTAGCAAACATTAAACGACACTCGCCAGTTATAGATTTCCTGGCGAAATCGCGGCCAATCGTAGTCCCAGCTAGATTCTATAAATCCGGCATTGCCCTCGGAATAATTATGGTGGATGTAAATATTCTTTTTATGATATCTCCCGCAATCAATTTCTATGGCGCCACCATCCGAGCCCCAAGGGCTATCTTTGGTTCCAAAGTTCTTGATTGTGTTGTAGGACACTTCTTGATTTCCAACGTTCAAGTGTATCCCCATCGGCCCCCAGCTACTTTTTGACGTCCGCCACAGAGCATAACTCGGGCCATCGAGATAATTCTCCGTTATCAAGGTATGCTCGCCCGCAGACATGATGCCCTGACCGGTATTGATAAATTCATTGTTACGGATAACGCAATGATCCGCACCGCGTTGGATACGTAGCGCAGCCAGTTTCGTCATGATGATCATCCCTGAAACGTGCTCACCCGGTGTATCGTGAAAATGTAGGTTTTCTACGATGATGTGGTCACCACCAAGGACAATCGCGTTCCCACTGGCATCACGTGTAGTGGGGTTGGTAAATCTCGGCAACTCACCCGTCCCATAACAGGTCAACCGTATCGGCTCGGTCGCTGTGCCGGATTCACTTATCAAAATATTGCCGGAGAAGGCAGATCCCCTCTTGAAATGGACAACATCTCCCGCTGCCAGGGGTGCAGACTGCACTTTCTTGTGCGACTTCCATGGAGCACCTATCGAAAGCCCATCATGGTTGTCTGATCCGTCTACCGAGTCCACATAATAATCTGCACCACTGCAATCCGTGCCCAGACAGCAACTGAAAAAAAGGAACATCGCCAAACCGTGTAATTCCAGAAGATGTCTTGCAAACATCACATGTGCCTTGAACAGTGGGTGATCTCAATTGATTTAGTTAAAAAGCTCTGAACCACGATGAGCTACAAATTTCTTATGGTGCACTAATATTCTACAAGATCAGGTGAGCACAATTTCCGTTTTCTGCATGTCAAAGCAAGACCATTCAATGATAAGGAATGAACTGATGGGCACCTTTAAGTCAGGAACAATACCCGCTCTCGAGCAATAGCCCTCAATACCTATTTTCTTACCAACGAACACACCAACCCCGAAACCATGCCGATTACCGTTCATCAACGTATTCCGCTGCTAGTCCCTCCACTTCCCGCGATGAACACTCCCTTCCCTGATCACCGCTGAATCTTGTGTTTTTATCATCTGTCCAATACTCGATCATTGAAAAAACGAGACAAATTCAACTTCGTTATTTTCGCTCACCAGAGACGCAAACAAAACACGGCACAACCTTCACACAGAGCGTAATTTCGGTCAACGACCACTTAAGCAAGGCAAAACGTTCTCGAGTGACTTAGACGTCACAACCACCAAACTACCAACGTTCAAGCTACCATTCACACCTATTCAGCAAGACTGAAAGTCCTCGTCTTTCTAACGGCCCGGCGTCCTTCAAATACACTACCGGCCTGAGTAGCGCAGGCCGCTGCCACGTCAGTTGACGTCACGTCCACTGCCAAGCACAGGCGACGTAGGAATCACCCGATGACATCCCACTGGTGTTTGACACGCATCCCACAGCCGCGAGCTTATTTCGGGGGCAGCGATGAAATGATGAACCGTCCTGGCGGATCCGTGTTCCGAATACATTGCTATTTCCAAGCTCGCCAAGCCTGCAACACGAAAGGTATCGGTACCGCACTACTTGTTACAGGCAGAAATACAGGATGCAAATCGCGGTGCAAACGTGTCAACAGCAAAGCATGCTGTTGGCGGCTGAACCAACTCACATCGCGAGCCTAAGCATCTTTTAACAGGCATCTTGTCGAAGGCATCTTGAACACGCCGACGAAACAGGAGAGTTGATGGAGATACAGCTGACTGCAAGACCGTCGACAAGTCTCTCGATAAAGCAGCTCCTGTTAAATTCGGCCTATCTCGGGTTCTCAGCAAGGTTCGTTAAGTCACATTGCAGAAGAGAGGCACAACCGTGCATATCTATGGCTATTTTCTGGGAACGGCCTATTTTTCTTGACTCGTCACGCATTGATTGAAAGTGACTATAAACGTCCAGAAACGACTACGCCCAATAGTACTTAGCTGGACTGATTCATTCTGCTTGACGTTCTACACCACGCCGCTCTCAGAACATGTTATCCTCCTGCACAGAACACCCGCGAGTAATTTCATCCAAGATGAACCAGATCACACACCCAACATCAGGACCCTTAGATGAAGCTCTTTCAAACCCAGCGGCTCCCTGATCGTGCTCGAGTTCAATCTGCATTGCAAACTCTGAAAACTGATCTTAGCCGAAGTCTCGAAGACGATCTCATTTCACTAATCCTGTATGGCGACTTCATCAAGGAAATGGGATTTCGAGTCGCAACTGGGCCGGTCAATGTGATGCTCGTGTTGCGTCACATTTCATGCCAACGTCTCGATAAGATATCTCCAGTCATCAGAAAGGCGGAAAAGGCGTTTCCCCTCGCAATAATGACGCTGACCGAGGAAGACATAAAAACCTCATGTGATGTTTTCCCCGTTAAATTCCATGACATGCAGCGTTTTCATCGCTTGTTGGCCGGGCGAGACGTTCTTTCAGACTTAGCAATCTCAGATGACAACCTTAGGTTACGATGTGAACAGCAGCTCAAGAATTTGATGATTCGGTTGCGAGCGGCCTATTTACGTCGCAACAAGGGAGAACAGGAACTTTCTGGCATCCTCAGCGAAGCTGCAAATCATTTTCTGAGAGACACTGCTGCGTGCCTGTTTCTTAAGACGGGCGTGGCTCCAGAAGACGAAAGCGATTTGTCGGAAGACTTTGGCCAACATTTCAAAATTGATGTCAGCGTGATGCAGGACTTGCTGCAACTCCGCGACCGGCAAACCCCTCCCCGATCACAAGAGCTTACAGATCTCTTCGACCGGTTCATGAAATTGGTTCATGACGCAGCAATCGCGGTCGATGCACTGGAGGCCAACTGATGAGCGCTGTATCAGAAACACGAATCGAAGCATCCTGCAGCTGCGGCAAACGCTACCTGTTACGATCCAGCCTCGCGGGAAAGATGGGCAGCTGCAAATGTGGCAGTACCTTTGTGGTCCCTTCGCAAAGCCCACCGACGTTGTGCCCGACCTGTAATTCAGCGATTCCACTGGGGCACTTTTTCTGTCCGTTCTGTAACGAATCAATCGCGGAAGAAAATTCGCGAATGGCAGCTACCTCATCGAATTCCTTTAAATCGAAGGATCACTCCACAAAACTAACAGCGACTGCAGCGTCCAGTCTGGCGTTCGCTAACACGTCAGACTCGCCAGCCCCCCTCGACCACTCGAACGTTAATATTACCGACATGTCGCCACCGGATCCGCCTTGGTGGAAAAACCCTATCTTCGTTGCACTGACGATCTTAATGGTACTCGCGACACTCTCAGCCGCTGTCTACCAATGCACCCTCAGAGGCCACGAATTCACAGACTTTTATCTTCTTTTTGGCGTCTTCTGCGTCATTGCAATCTTCATAGCAAGAAACACCTCTTGTTCCACCTTAGGTGCACTCGTGGTCGCAGTGTTGGCTTATGAACTTTTGGGCGTGGTGAGATACCTATATGGCATAACCCATGGCATGCACCGATTTGACACCATGAGCGATCTTATGTGGATAGGGCCATTCGCTGGTGCGATGATCGCCTTCATGAAAGGAGACGGATCGGGTTCAAGCTCGTTTAGCAGTGGTTGTGGGGGTAGTTGTGGCGGTGGATGCGGAGGCGGCGGCTGCGGAGGGTGCGGTGGATAATCCGATCGACCACGCGCCCCCTCCTCAAGTTGGGATTGGCTTTCGTCCTCCACTCGGACCTTGGATACTTTCCAATCCGAGTGAGGTTGAGTTCGTGGAAGTCACGGCAGAGCACTTCTTTGAGGAAGGCGACGACACCCTTCAAAGATTGGCTGCCTTGTACCCCATATCGGTTCATGGGCTTGGTTTGAGTTTGGGCACGCCAGGGCCGCTCTGCACAACGACGCTCGATGCTTTCTCACGGGTTGCCTCGCTCTGCAAGGCCGCGTGGGTAAGCGAGCATATTGCTTTCACTCAGAGCGCCGAGGTGGATCTCGGGCACTTGAATCCTGTTCCGCTTACTCGTGATTCGTTGAATGTATTTATCAATCACGCAATGGAAGTTCAGGAACATTGCGGAAAACCACTCATCCTGGAAAATATAACGACCTACCTACGAGTCCCAGGCGACATTCCTGAAACTGACTTTCTCAACGAACTCTGTCACCAAGCAGGGGTCGGATTGTTGTTGGACGTCACCAATTTGTTTATCAACAGCAAGAATCACAACTTTGATCCAATCCATTGGCTCAGACGCCTCGACCCGGCATTCATACGGCAAATGCATATCGTCGGCTACAGCCAGGCGAATGGCCAATACCACGATGGACACTGTGAAATGGTTCAGGATGATTTGCTAGATCTGGCATCCTTTGTGGTGAGCTATTCCAACGTGGAATCAATCATTCTGGAAAGAGATGCAAACTTTCCCAAAACTGAACTGATTGCGAAGGAACTACAACTTCTGGAGGGCATTTGTGTCACCGCCCGATCCCACTAGACAGCAGAGCCAACCCGAGCACGAGAGGCAGCTACAGCAACAGATTCATGACACCGGAGATGAACCAGTCGCAATTCTGGCCGCCTTACTGACAAATCGTCACCTCAGAAACCGGTTGCGCGAGACGCCTGAAGAGATAGCCGAACAATGGAGCCACCAAGAACACATTCAAACATTTCTATTGCAGCTTGATCTGAATAGTCTGACCAACCAAGCCGAATCATTGATTTCCAAACGCCGAGGAGAGGTTGCAAAACGCATCCCAAGTATCTGGGCTTTCTTGGGACAATCAGCCCCTGGTTATTTTTCCCAATACGTTGATCAATCCGCATGGCCCCGCGGTTACCGACGTAGTTTGCTGGATGCGATTTCGTTTTGCAACTATCTTCAGAGCCTACAACTTCCCGGACTACCGTTGGACGAGCGTCGCTGGCTTCGATTCCAAAACGCTAGAAGTCGTTTTCGAGTCGGGCTTGTTTCGGGAGTTCACATTAACGGTCGTCCTCGTCTCGCTCTTCAAATGTTATCAAGAAGTCGCGGGGGCAAGCCAGGCAAACGCCATTTTTACCTGCGACATTGGACAGAGCTCCTAGCAAACTGATCCGGCGTAAAGAACCACTTCATGAAATGCAACAGTGGTCGTAAACAACGTCACGGTATCCCGACAGGCCCAAGCACAACATTCTCAAAACGCGCAGCCCTACACGGCAACATCGCCACGACCGGCAAGACAATAGAAATGCTGGGATTACTCGTGGCGAAGCGTGGCTAAAATCAAACAGTCGGATCCATCGCTCACCGCCTCCTAGCTTACAGATCGATAAAACAATGCCACGCAGCGCCGTTCCCCTCCAAACAGGGTAGAGGCCCTAACAACATTCTTTCCAACGGACAGTCATCAGCGCAGAAAGAACCATGCCAAACCACAAACACCGATGATCGCGACAACCTTCAGCACTTCAATCACCCACCGGCCTATACGCCATGCGGACTTGTCATCCGCAACGGCATCTAAGTTTTGATTCTTCTTATTCATCGAAATAGAAAGAAAAATCAACAATACCACGGCCAGCGGCAATACAAGAACGCCAATCATTAACAGTTCGAAAAAACCGGGCATGCCAAAGGCGGGTATCAGAGGCATACGTATTCTCCGGGTGAAGAAACCTAGTATAAAAACTCATTCGGTATTAATGATCAACGTTAGATGATCATAGCAGCAACCTCACGCTTCGGCACCTTCGCAGCCATCGCATTTTCGCACCACTAGGCCCTCGCAAGCAATTCACTGCCGGTATGACTAACCGCAATTGTTGCAACCGCCTGAATAAGAGACCCTGAAATTTCAACCCGGCTGCATTCCAAGGTCCGACGTATAAACGAAACTGGAAGCACACAATAAGGCATATGAGTGAAGAGGCTGCATGTTGATTCGAAAAAATGATAGGGAAACATTGGTAGTCGGCCGCCTGCGATCAATGCCCAGTGAACCCACTAAAGTGCGCAATACAGGCTTCCACAAGTTGCTGAAAGCTACCAACAGATTGTCCACTCAAGAAATCGGCCCCGGCTTCCTTGACCAGAAACTCTTTTTGTCAGACGAGGTGAAGCCACCTGACACCCTGAGACCAAGCGAGAAACGTCAGGCAGGCGGGGCCAAACCCAACACGCCCGAAACAAAGGTGCGTTGACAAAAAAGTGTTAGAGACAAAAGCGAAACGCTGAGAGCTGAGGGCAGGGAGTTAGTTGTGACTAACAGGGCTCATGGATACGATGCGGGTTCCAATCAATGCACTGTGTCAATGCACTGTGCCTCATGTTTAATTTACCTACGGAGTCAGGAATGGTTAATCATCTGAGCGGGACGATCATTACTGCAGGCCTTTTGCTTGTCGCATTTCCAACGGTCATGCTCGGGACGGAATACGGCATCATTGTTGACGGTAAGCTAACTAAGCACGGATCCGTTGTTGGCAGGTCAACCCGAGCAGGCGACGGGAAAGACGACAAAGCCTTCATGCTGAACGGCCTGTATAAGTTTGTCTATGCAGGTGCGGGCGTGCGCAGTAGCGACGCGCGAATTCACGCCAGACTCTCCATCAACAAGCTCGGTAATACCGGAGCTGGTGTACTCGTCAACGGACATTGGTTTACCTTCGACAACAACCCGGACAATAAGATTGGAGCATCGGGACCAGCGTTCGAGAATAACACGAAAGTCTTTTCAGACGCCGAGGGACGTATCAAGCCAGGCGTCCCATTTGATGTTGATATCGTGATCAAGGATCGGTTCTTAACCTTAGCAATCAACGGCGAAAAAGTTGGTGAGGTCGAGAATTTCCCCACGGCCATGGAAACCGTTCCCTCGCCGGATGTGGGTAGCGTTCACAAACTGGGACTCATCACCGCCCTGCGTTCCTGGCGTGCAGATCTGAAGATTTACGACTTCCGTCTCGAGACCGATGGGCAGATCGTCCCTCTTCCTGAGATGCAGACGATCTATAAAAGTGGATCGGCAACAACGAACACCTACCGCATTCCAGCGCTGCTCGTATCGAACAAAGGCACCATCCTGGCCTTTGCCGAGGCCCGTCGCAATAGTGGCTCAGACACTGCAAATATCGATACCGTCGTTCGCCGTAGCGAAGATGGCGGCAAGACCTGGGGAGACGAGATCATCGTCTTTGACGAACACGATAATGTCGCAGGTAATCCCTGCCCTGTTGTCGATCAGTCAACAGGCAGGATTTGGAGCTTACAAACCTGGAACAGTCATAAGGTTCACGAAAACCAGACGAAGGCTGGCTTCGGCGAGGATTCAAGGCGGGTTTTCATCACCTACTCTGATGACGATGGCAAAACATGGGCCAAGGCAAAAGACATCACAAGATCCGCTAAACAGAAACATTGGAGTTGGTACGCAACCGGCCCTGGTGCCGGCATCCAGCTGCAACGTGGAAAGCACAAAGGACGATTGATCATTCCCTGCGATCACAAGTCATTGCCTTCGGGAGGACCGCAAACCTACCACAGTCATATTTTGTATAGCGACGACCACGGCGAGACCTGGCATATCGGTGCCCAAACGGGGCACGGGCTTAACGAGTGTGAGGCCGTTGAACTTGAGAATGGTGATGTCATGCTCAACAGCCGAAATCACGGCGTCAACGAGTTCCACCGCGGAGTCTCCATTTCCAAAGATGGAGGTCAAACGTTTAGCTCATTTCGTCGAGATCCGACATTACTCGAACCCCGTTGTCAGGCCTCCATTCGACGCTACCGCTGGTCAACAGGTGATAAGCCCGGCATTATCCTCTTCTCAAACCCGGCCCGGAAATGGCGAGACTTCCTGATGTTGCGAATGAGCTCCGATGACGGAAAAACCTGGCCGGACGCAAAGATCATCTTCCCATATACTTCCGCCTACAGCGACATCACGGTCCTACCAGACGGACGAGTCGCAATTCTGTTCGAGCGAGACAACCACACAAAAATTGACCTAGCCATCCTAAAACTCTGATCGCATCTTGCAGGGCGGTGCCCCAAATACGAATTAGTCCAATGTTTTAGTAATTGTGAAAATTAATCCCTTAGGACACTCTGCTCTGTCACCCTGCACTGGCGGCGACCAGTTCCAATTTTGTAACAAGAAAGCCCTTACTACGTGGCTGCCTGAACACACCCAACGGGTCAACTATGATTAGGTGGCCCCCGCCGTCGCATGCAAAATCCATATCGTTTGCAAGAAAACGCAATACCGCGCCCAGCAAACACGACTTAAGCTCGCTCGCGACCGAAAAGATAGACCCGCAATCCAATCTCCATCGGGATTGAGGCAGCCACCGACGCATGTAACACGACACCTTGGAAAGGGTCTTACGCTCCGTCTTAGTCTGAAACTCAACATTAACATGGACTCCTCCTTAAGCATCCCGTCAGGCAAAAGGCCGCGCCAAACGCGTGCTACCCAACTACACGATCACCGTCATGCCGGCGTTGACAGCATAGTGATACAAACCCGGAAAACGCAGTTCGCCGTTCAGGTGGTCACAACACCCACACTGCATACGAACTACCACACAATGAACGCTAAGTACGTCCTGATGGCCAAGACAGAATCAGCTTCGATTCCCTGCGAGGTGATCTGGTCAACAAACTCAACAACTGGGATGACAGAGACAACCGAACAAGCATTCAGCCCGGTAAAGACACAGAAGCCCAAACACATTTCAGGATGAACCATTTCTCAATGACGTGAACTGTATTCCCCAATACTTCGGCTGGCATCTCGACTTACAGTTCGAGCATCTGCACTGCGAAGATTATCTGGATCAACTTGCCGTTTCCAACCACAAGCTGGTCCGATTCATTCCCTCATCGATACGAGACGTGAGCCGAATGTTTGGCGATGCCAACATTAGGGTTTCACTCGCGTCGCAGCACCGATGAGAAGAAACTGATAAGACGAAGCGGGGCGGCTCAGTCCAAAACAAGTGTGAACGGCGCGCCTGAACCTCTGGAACACGCTATACTGAGTAGGCCAAAATTGCATGCTCGGCTTTTCTTGCAAATTGCTTGTCCAATTTGACGAGAATTGGTAGTAGAAGGGTATGAGATCGATTCAAAACCGGAAGGGTGTCCCCATGAAACGACGAGATGCTTTGAAATCAGCAGGCTGTTTAGTGATGCTGCCTGCGTTGGAAAGTTTTGGCCAATCGTCAACGGGCGATGAGCCGGGAAAAGCAAATCGTCTGTTCTGCATGAATATCGGCAACGGGATGTGTTCCGACAACTTCCCGACATCGACGGGCAACGATTATCAGAGCACGTCTACATTCCAACCGCTCGAAAAACTGAAGAACGATTTCACTCTCTGTACGAATTTAAGGAACTACGGGAATCACGAAAGCACGATGTACGCCTTTGCTGAATACGGCGACCACACAAATCCCCAGTTGATTCAAGATTCGGTTGACGAGGTCGCGGCGTCTCACATCGGCAATGACACGCGTATTAGAAATCTGGTTGTTGAACAGAGGAATTCTTATGGCATTTCCTGGAAGGGTGGATTGCCCGTTTCCCCAATCGCAGTCGTTCAGCTTTGGTTCCAAACCATCTTCGGCAAAGTTGACACGAAGAAACGAGCTGAGTTGCTGACGCTCAAAAAATCGATGCTGGATGCGAGTAGAGAAGACGCAAAGAGCATGATGAGTAGAGTTTCTCGGAAGGACCGCGCTAAATTGGATGAATACTTTTCCAGTCTGCGTGAATCTGAAAAGTCTATCCAAAGGGCTGAACAATGGTTGAGTCGAAAAGACGTAGAAGTACCATTCCCTGAAAATGTGCCGTTTGAAACGGACGGCCTCAGTGAGTACTCGCAAAAGATCCTGGTTTGCCCGCACTTCAATCAACGTTCAACTTACTTGGACTTGCTCTTTCTGGCATACAAGTTTGACGTCACGCGAGTGGCCAATGTGTATTCAGAATGGAATTGGCTTGGACATCATACGGATTCCCATCAAGTCGCGACCGAAGCAGGATTCATTAAGAACATCGAGGCGGACCAGGGTTACATGATGCAGAAAGCTCGATTCCTGGAGAAGCTCAAATCGACTAAGACAAAAACGGGTGGAACCCTACCGGACCAGGCG
>JAAHTH010000387.1_pt3 | contig 14868 bp, 21 predicted proteins | sample 6116091 | NCBI WGS metagenome assembly JAAHTH01 (sample SAMN13939990, study PRJNA603662) | sponge metagenome | isolation source: marine sponge | host: Mycale hentscheli | place: New Zealand | collected 2006
GTATCTTTGAGTAAACAAACAAAGTAATTATGAACACACACGTAACACTAAAAGAGAATCAGGAGTTTGAACTAGATGTGTTTAACTCTGACTTTGAAATGCTATTCACTATCGAAGGTTATGCAGAGATTGAAAAAAATGGTATTACATTTTGCGTAGTGTCAAAAGTAGAGGACGGATATAATGTGCAGCTTGACAACTTTGTGACTAAAGAGTGGGTTATCTCAGTATTGGAGAGTAACGACGAAGTGAAGGACAGAATTGAATCTTTGCAGCCGCGAGAGGGAGGTTATGCAGAGTCAGTGTCAAGTATTAGTAATAGAATGTAAAACAACAGATATGAGTGAACAAAATTATTCAAAAGCAGTGGTTAAGGCGGGTGCTAAATTTACCGACCCGTTAGTCTTTGAAAAGGAGAAGAGCTACGCGCTGCAAATATTCAAAAAGAATCCATATTTACAGAAAGCGACATTCGATAGTGTTTTGTCTGCTATGGCAAATGTGGCAAACGTAGGATTAACGCTTAACCCAGCACTTAAACTGGCTTATCTAGTACCAAGGTACAACGGACAAACAAGAATGCTTGAAGTGTGTTTAGAGCCAAGTTATCAGGGTTTAGTTAAATTGGTAACTGATACAGGAAGCGCAAAATCTTTGTACGCTTATCTAATCCGAGAGGGTGACGATTTTACGCACAAACTAGGAACAAGTGTAGAGATAGATCATAAACCAAAATTCCCTGCATCTGATAAGATTATTGGAGTTTACGCTGTCGCTATCCTCGCAGATGGAACAAAGCAAGTTGAGATAATGGAACTCAAAGAGATTGAATCGATTCGTGAACGTTCAGAAAGCTACAAATCATACAAGGCAGGAAAATCAAAGCAATGTATATGGATCACAGACGAGGGTGAAATGTTCAGAAAGACAATTATTCGACGCATCACAAAGTATCTACCAAAAACGGAAATGTGGGATAAGATCGCTAAAGCTATCGAATTGGATGAGCAGGATTATAAAATTTCGGATGGACAAGCAGATTATATTGATTCGCTTCTTTTGAACTCAAGTTTAGATCACGACGAACGTGAAAGAATTGAGAAAGGTAAATGGCAGTTAAGTGGCGGGCAAGCGGCAGACACAATATCAATGCTTAAAGACAATCAGTTAGACCCAATACTATCAGGTAACAATTACACACAAACAGACATTAAAAAACATTTAAACAAACAGTAGAAGCAGCCTATAAGAGTACTGCGAAGAAAACAAGTAAGATTATGAGACTAGAAGGAAAAGCAAAGGATAATTTTGAATTTTGGTGGCAACAAAAACCAAAAGAAGAAAGGGGGTATTTGTACAAAGGAAGCTGCGAAACATTTGACTTTGGATTCGGGTTAGATCATTTTTACAGGTGTTCAGACTCCATGCAATACGGCGTTTTCGTTGATTGGTTTGATAGTGTGGGGGTTTATGTTGATGACGAGCATAATGAAATAAACAGGAAATTTCATTATAATATTTCGTTAAAACCAATAACAGATGACATAGGCTCTAAAAGCATTTACAACACCAGACCCGAAGCCCGCACCGCAGCAATCGAAAAACAAACGAAATCTACAACAACACTCACAAGTAAGACTCCTATATACTAGAAACAAACAATGGAAGTACAGATAACGAAACTAATAACAGAGTCAGACAGATTATTTATATACGTAGGCGGCATCTACAAAGTAAAGAAGCCTATAACAATCAAGGACAAGGTTATAGGCTATACTATAGCTACCAAAAGAAATGAATGGGCTGTTACTTTAGATCAAGTGAAAACCAATAACATTTTTAATTAAACACGATAACCTAATGTTATTTATAGGTTACCGAGTGAACTATTCTAACGGAATCAAACATGGGAACGATATAAAAACAATCTCCGACACCATCCCGTTCGGACTATTTATGAGGGTAGTAAGGTTATCGGATTTGGAGCGTGTTTTCATGTTTCAGATTTAAATTAGTTCTTTGAAATATTGACAGCGATAGGCTAAATAAAAATGTGTGAACGAAAACTCAATCTGTTAATTCAGGCATAGGAAAGTTAGGGATGGCATATTTATTTTAGGTCGCTGTCATACCATTAAATTGACAGGGATAAATGCGCGGAGCATATGTTAGATATTTATCTTGGAGTTGTGCTAATATCAACAAAGCCATATAAAGTATCGCTACTCTGTCAACACATTAAACAAAGTAGAAAAACCTACATCGACAAAGCTGATATAGGTAAGTGCTTTGTTTTACACTACAAACTGAATGCAGCAAGTGAGTATAGCGATGAGAAGCGCAGGACTAATGAACCAATCGAGCTTGGTTATATACTCACAGAAACGCCAAGGTTTCGTTTGTTGCGGTAAGTTTAGCAGAAATAGAAGGAAATAAGGGATATAACTTATGAAACGGAAATTGTCAGCCCTTACATTAGCCAGACTGACCCGAAGAAATGTTTACTCACCTTGGAAAGTGGGTGGTAGTGTGTTTTTGTTCTCATAGCTCAGTTGGTAGAGCAACGCGCTCATAACGCGTAGGTCGGGGGATCGTAGCCCTCTGAGGACACTATTTGGGCGCGACCCAATTTAACGGAGGTAATACGCCATATTGCGTTAAACCCTTTGACAGATCGGAAAGACGATCATTCAGCGAATAGTTGGTTAGATAACCATTGCCTGTGCATTTTTGAGTGTACAGGCTTTGGCAGTACTAGTAGTTCAATTTAGCCGTGGGATAGTCTGAATAGAGAGAGGACACCCACGGTTTTTTCACTTATCATGGATATTTGCCACTCGTCACAATGCTAGTAAATAGTAAGGATTAAGTAGGTAACTTTAAAGAAAAAAAAGGATATGGAAATACAAAGAGTAACATACCTAAACACATCGACAGGTCTGAAATACACCAAAGAATTCACGCCCTTTCAGATTTCAATAGGTAAAGATAAACACCCTATAATTATCAAAGGTCACAAGGAAGTGTGTAGAGAGTCAGTTAACGGATATACTAGTATTTGCAAAATGGCAGATATGTATTCAAACAAAAATCACAGCGAATATGTGTTAACATGTGATGGTACTATTTACCATGAACTTATAGTGGAGCAAAACCCGAAGTTATCCGAAACAATTATTTACTCAACATTAGATTAGAAACTATCAAAATGAAACAAATACTTAAAACACTAATCTGGACGGCTATTACTTTAGGTATGATAGCAGTGTGTAATATAGGGTAATTATGAATAAATACGACCACGCGCAAGACGCATCAAGATATATGAAAGCACACAAAAGGTATTGGACCACATCTATAAAAGGTGTTTTATCATTCAATGACTTATGTATTAAACTATCACAAGCAAAAAATTATAACGATATAGAAGACATTAGAATTTACTTCAACTTGAACAAAAGGGAATACCCATTAATACAAGTTAGATTCTTTGTTGAGTTATATCAAGAAAAAGCACAGGAAATAAGATAAGACATCAGCTACCTTCTAGACTTACTAAGAGATAAATAATAATTTCGTAAATTTGAAAACATAGCATCCATAACAAACAACAATGAAAAAACACATAGAAACACTAATAGCACTAGCAGTAGTATTCATACTAATAGCATTCATCGAGTCAACACTTGACATATTCGAATGGAGCAAGGCGTGGAAAACAATTCTAGCTATATTCACACTACTAGGAGGAGCTAAGATGTACGATGACTACACAAAGGACAGAAATCGCAAAGAGGTGCAGAAGGTAAAAGAAGAGTTGGATAAAGCGTCAGAAGACAAATAGATGTATTAAAAGTAGATAGATGAGAACGAAAAGCATAACACCATGAAAGACAGCACATTTGAGAAATACAAACTAGTAGTAGATGAATGGTTCGTTAATGGGTTTAATGGTGTTGAAGCTTATCTGAAATTTTACCCATCAGCTGAATATAAATCGGCAGATGCATCGTTCCGTAAAATACTCGAAAATACTCGAATCACTGAATATGCCCAATCTAAGCGCGAAACAATCCAAAAAGAGCACAATATAACACTCGCAGGGCAGCTTGACAAGCTTAACAGGTTGCGAGAAATGGCAGAGCAAAGAGAAAAGTTTGGAGACGCTATAAACGCAGTAAAAGAGGAAAACAAATTAGCGGCTCTATACGAAGAAGACAACAGGCAAAAGAACCCTTTAGGCAATATTGAGAAAACCAAAATCAAGTTTGTGCGTAAAAGAGGTAACAATAACGATAAATAAATTGCACACAATTAAAACCATTTAAAGGGGTAAGGTATGCAAAATGTGTGAAAAAATATGGATATAGAGTTTTCTGACAGATACCAACCTTTGTTTGATTTGCTTATTTGCTGGGAAGAACTAGATAGGCTTTCTAATATTAAAAACCTTTCTAGTTTAGACAAAGAGGATTTAGAGTACTTTCAAAAAATCAAAAAGATAGATACCGTTTTAATGTCTGGAGGTCGCGACTCTGGAAAGTCTTTTGCGCTATCGACGTTTAACGGTGTTGCGGCTTCAGATTACAACCACAGAATACTTTACACGCGTTATACAATGTCATCTACTGACAACTCTATTACTACAGCTTTATCTGACAGAATGGAGCAACTAGGTATAGATGGCGAGTTTAATTTCGCAAACAACAACTACACGGCAAAAGACCCTAATAAGAAAGGGAAGATTTCTATATCTGGACAAAAGACAAGCTCAGGAAAGCAAACCGCTAAACTTAAATCATTAGAGGATTATTCAATATTCGAAACAGACGAGGGTGAAGAGATAGAGTCGCACAGTGAATGGGTGAAAGTTAAGCGTTCAATGAGAGCTAAAGACGTTCAAACACTCTCAATAATATCATTCAACTCACCCGACAAGGATCATTGGATGTATGAACAGTTTGGATATGATGAACTAGAAGAAGGGTTTAACGGCATAATCGACAATGTTCTATACATACACACCACGTACATAGATAATGGACGTGAGAACATGGCAGAACAAAACTGGAATGAATACGAAGCGTTACGACTTGATTACGAGCTATACAAAAACACCAAAGGAGATAAGCGTGATGAACTACCAGTTAAAGTAAGAAAGAACTATCACGAGTATAGACATGCGGTTTTGGGTTATTTCGCAGACATTAACGAAGGCGTGATTTATGAAGATTGGCGCATTGGAGAATTTCCAGACAATATACCGTACATATACGGATTAGATTTAGGGTCAAGTGATCCAGATGCTATAACAAAAGTAGGGATAGATTGGGGTACTATGACAGCATATATTGATGAAGTACACTATAAAAACAATTCTGGAGCGTCTCAATTAATGCAGATAATCCACAATAAAATAGGTGTAGATGATTTTATAGTTGGTGATAGCAATGAGCGCAGACTTATCCGAGATATGCAGGACGGAATGTATTCACCAGAGGGCGATTGGTTAAGCGGTATAAACATTAGAACCGTACAGAAACGAAAGACAAACGGAATGAATTTTGTCAGATACCGAATATCAACTACTCAATCATTTACTTTAGTGTTTACGCCTCGTTCAAAAAACTGCATCAGTTCAGTTCGTAAGTATGTTTGGCATGATAAGCGAGCCAATGTGCCAAAGCACGAACATTCTCACCTTCCTAACTCTTGGGAGTACGCGATAGTTGAACTATGTGACTAAATAAAAAAAAATCCGTACTTTTGACATTATCCTTAAAATAATGCCGCAAAAAATAGTATTTAAAGATTTAGACGAGGTTATCGAGTTCATCAAAAAGAATGAACAAATAAAGCCGTGGGTGTCAAAAGCTCGTGAGTACTCAGTGCGATTAAGAGCGTTAGTTGACGGCAAAGGATTCCATGAAGAGCTAATAGAGCAGATAGAAAAAATTGAGTCAACAAAGAGGGCTGCAGTTCGTAAAAAATACTCAAAAGATATTCGTTCGCTATTTAAGCGTTTAACAAATACTAGGTCTAACGTATTCCAAGCTAACGGAGGGTCAGTTGAATTGAATATTAAAACAGAACCTCTAAAAGATTCTATAACTGATGCTCTTACAGACTTTAAAGGGCAGAAATCGATACACCAGTATTTAGCAGAGAATTTATTTCAATTGGCAGATATCGATCCTTCAGGGCTTATTTATATTGAATATAAGTCAGATAACGGTGAAATAGTCGATATATACCCAACTTACAAATCCATTCAAGATATTAGAGGGTACAAGGCGTATGGGCAACAAGTCAAAGCCGTGATATTTGAACCGAAACCAATTCCAAACGGTGTCGTATGGCGTGTCGTTGACTCTGAAAAGGAGTGGTTTGTTAATCAATTTGGACAATCCTACGAAGAAGACACGGAAAAGTCATTTAATCATCCGTTTGGAGATGTTCCAGCAATTGTGTTAGGTGAGAGAGAAGAAATAGGTGAGAAGTATCGTTTATCATGGTTGGACAAAATTCTACCAGATGCAGAAATGTATGCGCTAAAAACATCTGTAAAGACTATATATGAAATACAGAAAGGTTTTCCACTTCACTGGCGCATGAAGATGAAGCACCGAGACGAATCAGGAGTTAGAAGAACTGGACAAGGTGTAGACGCTTCAAAGGATTTAAAAGGTGTGGTTGATTCTAATGACGTTTCAGACGTAATAAATGTTCCTGCTCCTCGTGAGGGTGACCCAGCAATTAAAGATTATGCGGGATATATATCTCCTGATATTGACTATTTAGATTATTCTACAAAGTCGATCCAAGAAAAGGAGGAATCCATGGCCACTACTCTTTGGGGAACTACTAAGGAGAAAGGACAGAAAGGTAAAGAGACAGCTACAGGTAGGTACATTGATTTACAACCAGTTCATAACGAATTAAACAACTTAACAAACATTGCGGAGTATGTTCAAAACACACTTGCAAACTTTGTTGTTAAAGCGTTCGATAGGACTAACAATAAAGACAATAAGTATATTTATGTCGCTGGCAGAAGATTTTTAATTGAATCTGTAGACACTGTACTTGAGCGTTACGACACTTCAAGAAAAGATGGACTGCCAAGCGCAATTCTGGATAAGCTTTTGGAGGAATGGGTGCTAACTAAGTACAAGACAGACCCATCTATGCAGGATCAAATGATTAAAAAGATAAGAATTGAACCTTATGTACATTGGGATGCCTTAACAGTTAACAGTATGTTCGGTGCAAACGAGTCATACAAGAAGATATTATTTAATGATTGGTGGAAGAAAGAAGCCGATTATTCTAAGGAATATGAACAATTACAAAACGATTTTAATTTAAAACTAACACAAAATGGGTATAGTAGTAGCAGACTTGTATCAACTGGAGAACAGACAACAGGACAAGTATCAAACGAAGGGAACTAAAACACTAGTTCGGGAGTCAATGAGAGTAGAAGATAAATACGTTAGAGACGTAAACGCAAACTCTGAGACAAGCGGTAAAATGTTTATCATTGATGAAGGTAAGACAACTGAATGGTTGAAGGAAAATGAAGCAGATGCAGAAGCAAAAAAGAATGCAGAAGCAAAAAGAAAGTTAGGCGTAACAGAAGAGGTTGAGGCTCTCATTGAGAAGGGTAAGGACAAGAAGCCTCGAAAGCGCAGAACTAAAGCAGAAATTGAAGCAGACAAAGATTCAGAATAGTAACAAATAAAAGCAGCACATGAAAGTAGTAATAGCAGGAAAAACAATTGAAATCGATGACGCTACATTATCAAAAGCGTTAGAAGAAAAACAGGATACTATTTCTGTTGATTCAGACTTTGTAATTAGAACACCTCAAGAGAACGAGGACTTTGTATCTAATTTAAAGGATCAACAAATCAAGATTGGAAAAGAGATTGGTATCAAGGACTTCAAGAAGCATATTGGTATTGAGGTTGAGGGTAAGGATTACGACAAGGTGGCAGAGGCGTATAAAAATAAGATTCTTTCCGAGAGCAATATATCCTTAGACGACAAGGAGAAGCAATGGAAAAAAGATAAACAAACGTTAGTTTCATCAAATCAAGATTTAGCATCAAAGCTTCAGCAGAAAGAAGCGGAGTTAGTATCAATTGATAAACGATACAAAATAGCGGGCATGATCCGAAATAATATACCTAAAAATCTAGCGTTTCCAGAGGACGACATGACTTTAATTCTCACTAATAGGTTTGATTTTGACATTCAAGACGACGGTAAGTTTGTAGCAAAAGACAAAGCAACTGGTACTATTTTACAAGATAGTGCGACATTGAACCCAACGCCTATTGACAAGGTGCTAGGAGGTTTCTTTGAGCAAAATCAAATGTATTTAAAAGGTGTTGAAGGTGGAGCGGAAGGAACTGATTCTAACAGTTCGGGTAAAACATCTATTGAGACTTACACTAAGACGTTAAATGAAGCAGGACACGCTACAAACTCAGAGACGTTTAACGCAGAGATGAAAAAGGCTATTGATGCAGGAACAGTGTCTATTGACGATTAATAAAAACTAAACAACATAAGCCCCGTTCATATTGTTCGGGGTTTTTTAATATAAAGCAGCATGAAGAAATACACAGAATATTTAGTACCTATGGATGAGTTTGTGATCGCAATCTATCATCTGAAACCAACAGAATACAAAAAAGTAGTTAAAGAGTATTCACAGTTCTTAGCATCAAAACCTGTAAGAACCGACTTTATCAACTTTGACGATGACGGTTTTTGGTTATCAGATAACAGGCCATTGTTCGAAGGTTTTATGACCGACGATGAAGCAAGCAGCGACGATAATAAGGTAGCACTAAAGGACAACACGTACATCCTATTTTTGAAAGACGAGAAGAAAGATGTAGTGATTCAGAATGATAATTTTATCACTGATGAATGTACTTACAATGAAGTGGCAATAGCTTTTAACAAAAAGAACGGATTAGAGCCATTGAAATTTTCTTGACTACTCATCCTCAATAATCACCGTTCATCAAGAAACACGGAAACGCTTGAGCTACCAACCTTCCACAAATTCCAAACTAACAAAATAGATGAGCCCTGCTAAATGCAGGGCTTTTTTTCATTTAAAAACATTTCGTTATATTTGTGATATACGCAGAGGTTCTGCATTCTATCGGTCGGTGACCAAACAATCAATTTTATTAACGAAAAATAACACGCAATGGCTAATTATAGCACAGCGAACTACGTTAAAGCACAAATTTGGCTTAACGGTGAGTTCCAATCAGCGGAGAAACGATTCCGCACCCCTGCCGTGTTTCAGTTGTTTAACAGCACCGATGCACGCAGATTATTCCCACAATACGAATCATTAAAAACAGCAGTAAACCGTACAATCGAAGCTAACTACTTCTTACGTTCAGCGGGTGCGCTTTCTACAGGTGGTATTTCACACAACCACACAGGAGGGCAAGGAGATTCAGGAACACTGACTCCATCATGGACACCTTATTCTGTTACATGGTCTATGACTTTGAAGCAAGCTAACAACTCTACGGCATCATGGCAAGAGCTATTTAACGATAATCTCGGTAATAAAATAGCTGATTTTGCAGAAGGACTGGATGATGTTTCTAGTGCTTACTTGTTTAACAACCGATCAGGAGTTAACACGGCAGCAGTAAAAGGAGCGTTTAATGGTACTAATGATGTTTATGAGATCACAGCAGCAGACTATGAAGATGAAGCAATGTCAATTACTCGTGTAGTTATGGACATCAATAAATACCAAGGAGGTGTTTACGATGTAGTTTGTGACTCTAGTGCATACACTACATTCCAGAAACAAGCTGCGCAAGGTGCTGCTAACTCAACAAACTTAACGTTCCAGTTTATGAATGTTACGTTTATTCACGACCCCGCATTAGCGGCTCGTGCGGTTGCATTATCAGTTACATACAACAAAGGGTTCTGGATCGCAGTACCAAGAGGAACAGTATCAGTACTACCTTGGATTCCAATCCAAAACCGTCAAGGTATCGACACGAAAGAAAACAGATACGGATCATTAATTAATCCAGTTGACGGACTTCAGTACGGTATCCATGAGTACGCACAGCGCGCAGATGGTTCGGGTGTTAACGGACAAACGCAAGATGTATTAAATGAGTATCAATTGTTTATTTTCTTAGCGTTTGAAAAAGCACCATTAAGTGTAGCTACAGAAACGACAATTCAAGCATTTGCATTGATCTAATGTTTGATCTAAGCAAAATACAGGCTGCTTTCGAGGGGTTGGTTGGAATACGCCAGCCCTTCGACCCTGCTTATCAGAAATTGGATGTTTCTTTTGAGTCAAGTACTAGCGGTTTGTATTTAGACGATGTATCAAACTGTAAAACTGAATTCTGGATAGACACGCAAGACTATGCTGAAATTTCTGATGCAGACCTTTCTACGCGGATGGGTCAAATTAGAGATGGAGCAGTATCAAGTGTGTTGAGTCAAGTATTTACGGAGTCTAGTTATATTGATAGAAACAAGCTGTATTCACAAACTTTCGACCGTCAAAACAATGTAACGCAACAAGGGGATGCTCAAACGTTCTACGGTTACGAGATATTGCCAACGATGGATAAAAACTTAGCTTTTAAGATTACTAAGTGTACACTTGAAATGGTAGGATCGGGAGATATTACAATACAGCTTTACAACAGTTCAAAAACAGAGCCGTTATTTTCTCAAGTCGTAACGATTGGCGGAGGAATGTCACTTGAAGAAGTAGAACTTAATTGGGTGGTTGATAGTACCAAGATTCCCTACAAGGGAACGTATTTTCTTGGGTACTACAAGAACAGCAACGTACAACCGATTGAGCGAAACTACGAAGCGGGTGACATTATGAACTCAATAAAAGGGTTATGTATCGAACGTATGAGAATACAAGACGATTTTCTTAACCTTTCATCTTTGAGTTATGAAGCTGATCATAACGGTTTAAACTTCGATATAACAACATTCTACGACTACACAGATTTAGTTTTGCAAAATGAATTCATTTTCGCGAAACCTTTACAACTTCAATGGGCTATGAATATAATGTTGTCTTATTCCTCAGCGTTTCGAGTCAGCAGAAAGGAAAGGATAAGTAAGGAGTTAATGGCTTCAATCATTCGTAGTATTGAGGGGCAAAACGCTAAAGATCAATTGCGCATTGTTGGCGTTCGTGAATTGTTAACAGGTGAGATTGCTAGACTACGTGAAGAAATGAACAAAGTTAAGCATGGTTACTTTAACGACGATCAAGAGTACTTAACTGTAACAACAGAGCTATGAGCTTAATACAGAAAACAAACCCAGTAGGACTAGACGTTAAGATTGATAGTTTTCAGTCTTATTTGTATAGTACTTTAGGTTTTGCAGATTGGCAATGTTACCCAGCTATTTACTCAATACCGACAAGTGCGAACAGTGATTTTAAAGGTTTAATACCTGCTCATTTTGCAACGGGTGTAGATTACGAAGAGGTTTATATGGACGATGAATACGACCTATCTACCTTCTTTTATAGTGAGTCTAACGAGTCTTTTGATAATTGGATAGGCACTACGACAGTATCGCTTATTTGCCAGGTCAGACTAGATGAATTATACCCAACTATAACACACCGCGCCAATACTGAGTTTAACACGGCTGTAATAAATGCGAGTCAGTCATATAGTGGTTACGAGACGTTTACGCTAATAGATGTAAAAAAAGAAATAAGAGAGGTTTACAAAGAGTTTGTAACCAATCAAATAGAATTAACAAATATGCAACCGTATTACGTGGTGCGCTTTGATTACAGAGTACATTACGATCCAAAGGCGGGATGCTAAACAAAAATTAAAAAAATGGCAATAGCAGGATGCTCATGTTCAGGCAAAATGAACAACGTAGGCTACCCAGATGTTAAACCGTTTGGAGTAGTAAAGGGGAAAATTTTAGTACCTCTTAAAGATGATGCAGGAAACCGCAACGGGTTAGATTTGACCTCTGCAACGTTACCAGCAGACATTTTAGGAAAAGTTAACGAGGTTGATCCTTCGAAACGTTTCTATGTATTTAACAATATTCAAAATGCGTCAGCACCAGAAGCAGACCCAGTTTACCAAACAAGTGACTTAAACGAGCGTTTTAAAACGGCTGAGGGTATCACTAACGTTCTTTGGGAGCAGTGGGGAGTAACTGAGCAATTCTTTAAAAAAGTAAGCGACATGTGTGAGAGCTTTGGAGAATATGAGATTGATGTATGCGGAAACCTAAAAGGACAAAAAGAGGGTACAGTATTATACCCTAGACCAGTAAACAATAAATCATACAACGCGAAGTTCCAAGGCTCTACAGCTACTTCAACTTCTATGGTTATGTTTAACTATGATTACGAGTACACAACTAACGATGGTGACCAATGGCAAATTCCAGCGTCTGAGTTCGGAGCAAACAACCCATTAGAGCTTAAATCGTTGATTGACGTAAACTTGGGTATCACAGTTGTATCAGCTACAGAATTGACGGTTACAGCGTCTTTCGATTATGGTTCAGCGGTCACTCAAAAACCTTGGGTTGGTGCTGTACTAGCGGACTTTACAGCAAATAACGTAACTGCGGGTGCTGCAATTACTATAATGTCAGTAACAGCAGCGGCAACAGATGGTACTTATGACTTTGTTATCCCTGCTCAAACTGCTTCGGATGCTTGTACACTAAAAGCGTTTAAAGCTGCTACAGGCGTACTAATGAATGGTTACGAATCGCAGTTAACTAACTTTGTAGCTCAGTAATGGAGGTTGTAGTTATCGGTCGAACTCAATTGAATGTCGAAGCGTTGAAAGGCGTTAAACTTGATCAGTTGATTAAAGACCATAAACAACTAAATCCTATTGAACTTACAAAGGTTTGGGAGAAGTACAACGGCAAAGTCCCAAAGAAGAAGAAAAAAGCCCCTAGTAAAGAAGGGTAAACTATTAAGGGGGTTGCACATTTGTAACCCCTTTTTAGAAACTGTTTTTTATGCCAATTGGTCAAAGTAGATTACACGATTTAGTCAACCGTAGAAGATTGTTATCTGGTGCGGTAATTTGGTTTGAAGCGTTTGATACTGACTTAAAGAATCAGATAATAAGATGGATACAGGACGACCAACTAAGACCAAAGGGAATAGATGCAGACGGTGAAGTAATAGGCTTTTACTCTTTAACTACGTCTTTTATTAATCCGATAAAAAAGTTCAACAGTCACTACACTCTGGAAGATACAGGAAGTTTTTACCGTTCTATGTTTGTGCAGGTGTTAAGCGATAGGATTTTAATAGATGCAAGTTCGGAGAGCTACGAAGAAATGCAGGAGCAAGATTGGTTTACAGACAGAATACTAAACTTAACAGATGAAAATATTCAGCTTCTTAAAACGGAACTCAAACAAAAATACATCAAATCAGTTAGGCGCGTACTATTCGGAACTTAAGGAAATGCCTTTGGATAATTGGGATGAGTGTCATAAAGGAAAGCTGCATTTTGTAAACCATGACCATAAGCCAACTAAACACGATTTTGAACGCTTTGAGGTGTTACAAGATCAATACATTGAGCGTTACGATTTACGCGAGGAAATGATAGAGTTTCTAAAAATCAAAATCACATTAACAAAGTTGCGGTTAATGTACATAGAGACAGGGGATAAAATGCTACTGAATCAAATTGAGATTGAAACAGAAAACTTAAAAAACGCAGACCCTAGCAACATTGAAGGAATGACAATAGATCAATCTTTAGCGTGGTTACGTACACAGATGCCCGCATGGATAGACAAAAAAATTATAACCGTGACCGAATGGCGCGATTTAATGGACGAATATGGCAGAAGGAATAAGAAAGGATGATCTAATTAAAGATGGTGCAATTGACTCTATCCGTCAAGACCTTGACGCTATGGCTGTCTCGTTGGAAAAGAACGACGAAGCATTTAAAAGTATTGCTAAGACATTAAAATCTGACATAAATCCAGCGTTAGAAAAGACGTCTAAAAGCATTCGAGAAGTAAACGAAGCTGAAGCTAAGTCTGCTAAATTAATGAAGGATAAGCTTTCTAATGAGTCTAAATTAAAAAAGGTAAAAGCAGCTCAAGACAAGCTGACTCAAACAGAGATTAGACTTAAAGAGAAACTGAATCAAACTATCAGCGGAGAGCGTGATGAAATAATAAAATTACAAGAAGAGAACCGTAGAGCCACAAAAGCAAAGCGTGAGGACATAAAGGCAACCCTAGACCAAGGTGACGCATACGAGACACTAAAAAGAGACACTAATAAGGCTCAGTTAGAGTTCAAAAAACTAGCCACGCAATATGGTGTAAATAGCCGTGAAGCAACAGAAGCGCGTAAGAAGTTCGAAATGCTTGACGAAGAGCTACGTGAAATAAATAACGCAGCTAAAGACGGAAGAAGAGATGTAGGTAGATACGGAGATTCTATAAGAGAAGTTAGAGATAATACACTAAAATGGGCGGCAGCAATTACAGGCGCAGCAGCTTCATTACGCGGGTTATTTGTAGCGGCAAATAAACAAGATCAAATAAACAAGCGTCTAAAAGGCTCTTTTGATCTTACGGGTGATGCATTAGAAAACACTTCAAAGAAAGTTGAATTCTTATCAAGAGCATACGATACTGAAGTAAATGAAGTAATTGAATCTGCAATCGTACTAACAAATGAATTCGAAATTGAAAGTGAGAAAGCCTTTGGGTTGATTGAGCAGGGATTTCAAAAGGGTGCTAACGTTCGTGGTGAATTCTTAGAGCAGCTAAAAGAATATTCTACAC
>JAAHTH010002319.1_pt1 | contig 14856 bp, 7 predicted proteins | sample 6116091 | NCBI WGS metagenome assembly JAAHTH01 (sample SAMN13939990, study PRJNA603662) | sponge metagenome | isolation source: marine sponge | host: Mycale hentscheli | place: New Zealand | collected 2006
AGCAGGGAACACAACCATCCGAAGAGTATCTCGATCTCGAAGAGCCGGTTGCTAAGAAAAAACCGGTTGCTGAAGATCAGAACGATGGCAGAGGTCTTGATCCAGAAATGGATGTCGAATTTGAGAAGATCGACAAAAACAAGGATGGCGAAATGACAGATGAAGAAATCAATAATTTATTGAAAAAGAGAAGTGCGCTGCGAACGTTTTCGGACTTTTTGAATACGAAACTGCGGCGAGAGTGAAAACCAGATAGGCCAGTTCAGCAGGCAGGAACTGCTCTTGATGGCCCTGCAGCGTACGTGTGAGATGGGCCGCTTGTGGATTCGGCGGTTTTTCATGAGAAGCGATTGGTACGCGGGGCTCACCTGTTCGACTTCGTTTTGGGTGGCGATGGGAAGACGCAATGAGAATCGCCACCTGCAGTAGCAGGTGGCGATCAAAGAACAGGTTGTGTTGTGCTGCCGAATCATCGCGTAGCAGTGTTCGGTTACCTGCTTGGCATCGCTGTGGTGACGGTTATTGCTTCGCCTTCAGGATTGGTGTGTCCCATCCCTGGATTTCACTGGGGCTGGCATCTGTGATGGAAGGTTTGAAGTTGAATGTCGTTGGGTTGTAAGGTCCAACAAATGATATGTCAGCATCGGGCACGATTTCGTCTTCCATCTTCATGCACCAAAGTGTTGCATTGATGATCATTCGCCGCACGCCTTCGCTGAGAATGTCCTCTGATGCACCCTGAGTGCTGCAGAATGCGCGTCCCTCTTCGCCATCCTGAAATTGGTAATTGCGAACCCACGCAGCGGGCTGGGGGGCTTTGTCGGTGATTGGCTTGGCACCGACTTCCATCGACTCAAGCACTTGATTCGTCGCCAGGATCGTTGAATTTGGCATCGGGCGAGCTGAGTAGGCGCCCGCCATAGCATGCATGTCCTTTACACCTCGCATGACAGGATGCCCTTTCTGCTCTGTAACGACATTCATGGCCGTGGCGAATTGATGGTTGCGTCCGTAATGTCCCGCTCCCAAGCCAGGGTTCCACGTTTCGCCAAGGATTTGTCGCCCAAACCCACCGACGTAATCTTCGTTTTTCGAGTTGAAGTTCTGATACGCGTACTTGCCCTTGAGTCCATTGAAGGCATGTGTGGTCGTTCGCAGCCCGAGGACAGGGCCGCCACGTTTCAGATATTGCTCGAATTTGGCCATCCAAGGATCTTCTGGATGAACAAACCGAAGGAACAGAAATAGCATGTCTGCATCATCAATCGCATCGATACCGGGGATCAGGCTCGAGCCGGGCTTGATCAGTCCCTCAGGTGTTTGCCCAAAAAGAACGGTGCATTTGAATCCGTACCGTTTGGCCATGATCCGTGCAATTGCTGGGCATGTCTCCTCACCTCGATACTCATGGTCCGATGCGATGAAAAGGATGTGTTTGCCCTTTCCCGGACCCGAGTCGCCTTCATAAACGACATGGTCAGCAGCTGCTGCATCCGTGCATAGAAGAAAAAGTCCCGCAGTAGCGGCTAGCAAGTATCGTCTGATCATGTTGTTGTCCTGTGGTTGCGATATCGGAGCAGCACTTGGAGCGGCGCAAAGCAGGTGCGATCGCCATCATGCCGAGATGAAGTATAAGCTATTCGAAACGGTTGTCGTGGGCAGGAACTTCAGTGGTGACTGAGGTGCTTGTCCGGGCATCTGAGTGTGTGTTGGGAATGGCACGGCATTACCCAAGCCGATATTTTCGAGCAGCCATCGTTTCAATTGCGTCAAGGCTTAGGGGACGCGTTTGGAACTCTGGTAGGCTCGCCAACCGGAAGTTGGTTGATCCACTGCGTGATCATGCTGACGGCATCCTCGTCGATCATCGAGGTGGCCAAGGGTGGCATTTGGCCGCGCCCACGGCGTTTCATGCGCTGCAGAAGAATGGAGGATGATGGATCGGCGGGCTTGATCAACTTGGCATCGGTGATGCCAAAAGAGTCGTGGGACGCGGCGACATCAATGATCCCCGTTTTTTCCAAAGCACGATTGACGGCAAGGGTAATGTTCGAATTACCGCCCCCTTCTTTGACATGACAATTCGCACAGTTCGAATGCAGGTAGGAACGCACACGGCTTTCCAAATCCTGGTTTGTGTCGGCTGGATCTGCCAGATTGGGTAAATCTTCTACCGCAGATGGAAATTTGAATGGGGTATCCCTCGTTGGTTCTTTCTTGTTCTTCGCATGGGAAGCGTGAAACAAACCGAGCTGTTTGAATTGTTCCAGCTGTGAGAAAGTATGGCCTTCATCACTGAAGGTGAGGTTTGTCTGCCGGACTGAAAGTCCAAGTACGAAATTACTGGCTCTGCTATGGCAGACCATGCACTCAGAACGACTTGGATAATGCCAAGTTTGCTTGGCGAAGCCATTCTTACCTCCTTTTGAGGCGACTTCGAATATCTGATCATGGCCCGAAGCCTCCACCAGGACAGCGTCGGGCTGACCAGCGTTCCATTGGTAGCTATAGCCGTGCCACTCACCATTCTGACGCGTCATCAACCTTGTTTCAATTCGAGTCAAAGGTGGCTCATGGGTTTGATCACTTGCTTTCTTTGACTTATCCGCCAGTGGAAGTGAAAACGTTTTGACCAGCACGGTCCCATCAGGAAAGTCCCAGCTCTTAGCCGTTTGGAATTCGATCGTTCGCTTGCCAGGAATACCAATGAATCGATCTTTGACTGCGCCGTCTGACCACAGGGGAGAATTAACTCGGTAGGGAATCAGGCCCGCGTGCATTCGATTCTTGGTGATCGACTCATAAATGCCGGTTTGGCTCAGTAGTCGGGGAAAACTGCTTGATTGTTGTTGTCGGGTCGGCACCAATGCATACAAGCCACCTCCGTGGTCCACAACGATCAACTCACCTTCGTGATCGATCCCGAATCCCGCGATTTGCAGGGAAGTTCTCGCGACTGGAAAATGTGAGAGCACCGAGCCAGCTTCGTACTTTGCAGCCCATATCATTCCCGTCGCATAATCACCGTACACATAGTGGCCGCGTAGTATTGGGTGCTTGTTTCCGTAGTAAACATGCCCACCAGTTAACGAACGGGCCTCGGAGTGTGGATGTTCCAGGGTTGGGGGCACGATTGGCGTTGGCCCGCGTTTGCGATGCGTCTGGAACGGGTGGCTGCCTTCGGTGATGCTCCAGCCATAGTTCTCACCGCGACGAACGACCTGCGCGGTTTCCCAAAGGTCCTGCCCATTGATGCCAGCCCACAAGTCGCCCGTCTCAGCATCCACTGAAATACGCCACGGGTTTCTAAGTCCATAGGCCCAAATCTCAGGGCGTGCTCCGTCAATATGGAGAAATGGATTGTCAGTGGGTATCGAGTAAGCCAGATCTTTTGTTGGGTGATCAACATCGATTCGCAGCATGCTGCCGGGAAGTGTTGTAAGGTCCTGACCGGCATGATTGGCATCTGAGTCTGATGTGCCATCACCAGCAGATACGTATAGCATCCCGTCGTGTCCAAAGACCAAGTCGCCGCCATTGTGGCCGTTCGAGGGCCATTCGATGATCGTCATTTGCGATGCTGCGTCACATCTGAAGGGGGCCTCTCGTTGAATGTGAAATCGGAGCACGCGAGTGCAAACTTTATCGAGTGCTTCTGATTTTCCGTTGCAGCCAACGTACATCCACCCGTTCTCTTTGAAATTGGGGTGGAAAGCTACACCGTAAATGATTTCGTCAAGAACAAGAAACTCTTCCAGTTCGCCCTTGGTTTCCTTACTGTTTGCAGCGCCCGGTGAGACTCGTAGCAATCGTCCCGGACCACCGTAGCCCCCTTGATGCACATGGACGAGCAGGTCACTCGTTCCCGGCAAAGCTGTCACGCCCATCGGCTTCGGGATGTCCAAGTGAGAATATAGTTGGACCACTTCGAACGGTGGTGGAGAATCGGGAAACCCGACAACGGTGGAGTCGTTCCAAGGCACTCGCCCAGATTCTGCATCTTGAGGGTCTACGCCGAAGGACGATTGCATGCAAAGAAGCGTGGCGAGAACGATTGGAAAGAAATATCTCTCGCTCTGCAGCCGCAAGCGGTCGCGTACCGTTAAATCAAAGCTGTAGCTCGACAATAGGAAAACATGGGGTTAACGAAAGAGAAACGGCCGATTACGTCTGTACTGCACCAGTCCCGCCGTTTCTCTAGTTTATCGAGCGGTCCACGTATCGTCCACTTCTGGTCAGCTCGTCAGGAGTGCTGCGCGTGAGTGTTTTACTGTAAATTGGTGGGAGATCATCGTTTGTGGGTCAAAGAATGAATACAAACATGATTGTGAACTGTGGTTTCGGGCCGATATGTGCGGGAGAGCGAAAATTATCCTGAATCAGCCGGTTCCATTGATGTCAATGTATTTTCCAATTATTGAGACACACGAATGATAGTAAGAATCCTTTGGATCTGCCTGCTGATTTGCTCCGTTGGCCGCGGCAACAGTTGGGCTGAGAATTGGCCCGCTTGGCGAGGTGCGGATCGTACTGATGTCTCAAAGGAAACTGGGCTTCTCAGTGAATGGCCTGAAGAGGGACCGAAGTTAGCTTGGCTGTCCAAGAAGTGCGGCGTTGGCTACGCGGGTTTTGCTGTGGTCGATGAAAATGTGTACACGCTAGGTGCTTACAAGAATGACGAGCGTCTGATTTGTCTCAATGCAGCAACGGGGGATGTTCGCTGGAGAATGGTGATGACCGAATCCGTCCTTGAGAATGGATGGGGTGACGGCCCTCGAGGTACACCCACGGTTGATGGAGAATTTGTCTACGCAATGGCGGGCAATGGAACCGTCGTTTGTGCCAAAGCCGCTAGTGGCGATTTGGTGTGGAAGATCAGTCTCCAAGACTTAGGAGGAAAGGTTCCTTATTGGGGTTATTCCGAATCAGTATTGGTCGATGGTGACCAGCTGATTTGCACACCAGGAGGTGCTGATGGTGCACTGGTAGCGGTGAATAAGCTCACAGGAAAATTGATATGGCAATCAAAAGATTTTACCGATCCAGCGGACTACTCTTCTGTCATCGTTGCCGAACACGATGACACGAGACAATACATTCAACTGACACAAAAGACACTCGTTGGGATAGCTGCCGACGACGGTCGGGTGCTGTGGAGTTATCCTTGGCCGGGGCGCACTGCAGTTGTGCCTACACCGATATTTCGGGACGGTAAAGTTTATGTCGCCTGTGGATATGGCGTTGGATGTGGTCTGGTGAAATTGACCGATGGTGGAGCTGAGGAAGTCTACGAAAATAAAGTCATGAAGAATCATCACGGAGGTGTGATTCTTGTGGGCGACCATCTGTTTGGGTACTCCGATGGCCTGGGTTGGGTTTGTCAGGAATTTGAGACTGGCGAGCAGATCTGGGCTGAAAAGAACGCGTTGGGAAAGGGAGCGGTCGCTTGTGCTGATGGGATGCTTTATTGTGTCGATGAAGCTGGCGGCGAAGTGGTCCTGATTGAAGCAAGCCCGAAAGGTTGGAACGAGAAAGGCAGATTCAAATTGAATCCACAGTCCGAGTACCGTAGCCCGCGGGGAAAGATCTGGACTCACCCGACCATTGCCAATGGCAAGTTATATTTGCGTGACCAAGAACTCGTCTACTGTTTTGATATTAAGAAGTAGTGCCAACATTTGATGCGTAGCACGCGCGACGATGAAAAACGGATTGACTGTGCTGATTGCGTCTCGGTATGGCATGGAATTCAGAATTTGCTGTTCTGTGCCCAGACCGGTAGTTGCCCAGACCAGTAGTTGCCCAGACCAGTAGTTGCCCAGACCAGTAGTTGCCCAGACCAGCAGTTGCCCAGACCAGCAGTTGCCCAGACCAGCAGTTGCTCAGACCAGCAGTTGCTGCAGCGGCCCCCTTTGTGGCATGCCGTTCTTCTGCAACGTCAGGTCGAGATTTCCATAGTGTTCAATCGGATTTCCAAACGCGTTCAGCCAAGTTGTCCACCAGTTTCCAATGGTGCGATGGCCGTCGCTCCCGTAACTCGGGTATTGGATGTAGCGTCCCGCGATGTTGAGTCGTCCGCCGTTTCCACCGATTACCACATACGGCCATTCATTCAGATTGCCGTGGTGCTCGTTACCTGAGTCACTCAGGTAAATGATAGACGTGTTGTCCAGTAAAGTGCCGTCCCCTTCTGGCACCGCTTTCAATTGAGTTGCAAGGTCAGCCAGCAGTTCCATGTGGTGTAACCGGATGATGTCGCGGGCTTCCTCGGGAGATTTTCCATTACATGTCTCCTTGTGCCCGATTCCATGCACTGTCTTTTCTGACAATCCTAGCTGGGCGTAGCTGGTACTGATGTTATCGAGTCTCAGGGTGACGACGTTGGTGATGCCGGAGATCAATGCCGCTGCGGTAAGGTCGATATGTGCCTGCTGGCGAATCGTGTTCTGCTTTGCCGAAAAGCGGTCGCTATATTCCGGAGCCGAACCACGGATTTGTTCAGCCATCGACGCGAGCCGTTGTCGGCGTATTTTCAGCTCTTCAAACGCGTTGAGATAGTGTCCCATCTTTTCGCGTTCGTTTGCGGGAAGGCTCTGGTTGAGATTGCCAATGTCGCGGACCATGAAGTCCAGCAGGTTAGATTTGAGGTCGTACTGCATCTGAGCTTTTTCATCAGCCGACAGGGCGCTGCCGAAAAGCTGCTGATAGGCAATGTCTGGGCTCGCTTGGAATGGTAATTCCCGTCCCGGTGCGACAGCCGTGATCCCCGGATAAAGCGTACCCTCGATTTCCTTGCTCATCACTTTGCCACGAAGCGCGAGGCCAATGTGTTGAAAAGGAGATGGGAACAAACGAGCTAGTTCTGCATCAGCGGTGGCTCGCAACAATATACCTGAATTGTGCTCGCCACCTGTCTTGTAGACGCCCATCGCACCAAACCAACTGGAGTGACCAGGGCGACACATCTTGCCAGATAGTCCTTGGATGATCGCCACTTGATCTTTCAACGGTTCCAGAGGCTTCAATGTGCCGGGAAGATCGTGCTCCGTCAGTGATTCGTTGACCATCAATGACTTGTCATCAATCGAAGCTTTTAGCGTTGGCGGTTCAAGTCGTTCAGGAATGATACCGCTGGATTTCATCACAAAAACGAATCGGTGCGGCATTTTTGTACGCTCGATTCCTGCTGCTTCAAGCTTGAAACGTTGCAGCATCGGTTGCAGCAACAAGCTGCTGGAGCCGAATGCTGTTGTCCTCAGAAACTGTCGCCGTGTTTTGGTCATGATTTGTTGCTTATTGCGGTGGCTTGCGTTGTCGAGATGTCAAGGTCGAGATATCAAGGTCGAGATGTCAAGTTCGGGCCGCCGGTAGGAAGCTCGGCAGGGGTGTGTTGTTGAGAGAGTGGTTTTCGATATAGAAACGAGTCAGATGTGAGTAGTGAAATCACCAATGCACGGAAACTGCCACCCGACTGTTCATAGGCGCGGTCAGCGTTGATCAGCGTCTGGGAATCACTGGGCATCTCATTGCGACCCATCCAGTAGCGAAATGCATGCCGTACAAACGACTGGCGTACACGCGTGGATTTGGCCAACCGATGCAGCAGGTCCAGCGGATCGGAGACGGGACCGTCCAGTGTGACATCACCTGTGCCCAGCAGGTCTCCTGATGAATCAACAGGTCTGGTTTCTCCTTTGGCAAGCAGCTTTTCGTTCTCGCGATGTCTCCCGAAATCATCGAACAACTCAAACGGCATGCCGAGTGGATTCATTTTGACATGGCATCTCCAGCAGTCTTCATGACGTGTGACCGCGAACCTCTCGCGAAGTGTCCTGTGATGGTCTTCGGGAATGGATGCATCCACGGTGATGGGCAATTCGGGGACGGTGTCGGCAAGTAATCGCTCGCGGATCCATTTGCCACGCCGAACCGGGTCGTTGTCAAGATTCAACGAGTGTGCGATCAACCACGCTGGGTGCATCAGAATTCCGATTCGCTTTTCTGGTGCCAGGGAGAACGGTTGTTCCACAGGAAAGCTGAATGATTTTTCATCGAGGTTGTAGGTCTGGATGTAATCCCGGCCACTCGACCGCGTACCGCCGAGTGGCATGTGGCTGATGTCCGCCAAATCACATTGCTCTAAATACTTCATCCACCGTTTCGTTACATTGCCATTGGCATGCCGGAAAATCTTGTGAATGGTTCGGACGTGCGACATGTATTCTTCAGGGACTTTGTATGGGAAGTCACGCCATGGTTTGTCCTTGTAGAAGTTGTAGAATTCCTGCAACGCATCGTGGATTTCGCGTTCGTGGTCATTGTCGCCGGAGTGGGAGACAAAGTACTGATCGGTGGTTAAGAGCTCTGCGAGGACATCTGTGTCCTGGTTTACATGATGCATCACCAAGGTGTCTGCATCTTCGACTAATCGCTCCGGCACCTTGCGGTAGTCTTTGCCAAACCGCGCAGTGTCTTTGAATACTCCTGGTGCAGCGTTGTATCCGAAGAACTCATGGAAGAATCGCAGGATACGTGGTTTCTGAATAGCTGGGTCATCCCAGTACCGCTCCACTTCACGTTTCACATCTTCCGATGTCTGAAGCTTGCCACTGATTGCTGATGAAAAAAGAGCGTCGTCCGGTTTTTGGTCGGTCAGTGCGTATGCAATGGAAAATGCAAGGTTCGCTGGAGACAAAATGCGGCGACCATGTTCATCAACAGGCCCTTGCCCCAATTCTGTGCGATACACGGCAGGGGGACTTACCGCAATTGCCAGCAGGGTCGTGCGCAGCCCTTCTGCGTTTCCGCCTTTTGTGGTGCATTCCCGGCATAGTTGACTGTATTTCTCAATCTCTGCTGGCGTCGGGTCACGCTCGATGATCCATAAGAACATACGAGTGATCGCGGTTTGAATCTGTTGGTCAGTTGGGGAAGCACTGCTCAACAGAATCGCTTTGAATTCCGGCGGAGTCGCTGGAAAACGAGGCCTGATGGGGTTCCCTTTTTTATCTTTGGGTAATTGCTCCGCAGGGATTGGCCCATCACGCTCAATGCGAATTTCATTCAACGCTTCGGCGAGGTGGCGATCGACCAGGGTTTCGGCATTGCGGAGCATTGTCGACAGTGTTGCCGAGTCAGCCATTGTGATTGCTGCGAAATCTTTCAATCCGGCTTTGTCTTCAATCGTGAACGGTTGCTTTAGCTTGGTTAATTCACTGCTGGGTGCGCTGTTTTGGCCAGCTCGGAATCCCATGCCTCGATTCGTCAACGAGTCAAATATTGTGGGGCTTTTTTTCCAAAGTCGCGACGGTGACCAGGCAACTTCACGCACGGATCCATCAAATAAGGATGCGTGGTCAATATAGTTCCCATATTCCGGGTACAGCCTTTTTTGATTCCATTCGCGGATGACGTCCGAGCCGCGAAGATGGTTCGTCAGCCACTGCACCACGGTCTTTTTTTCTTTGATAGTGAACGCGTCGGTTTGGCTCGGAGGCATTTGGTTGGTGGCCAGAACGTGGAAAATGCGTTCCAAGTTTTTACGTGTCTGTCCGGTTTCATTGCCAAGCAGAGTCTCGAGTGTGAATCCACCAGATGATTCTGATCCTGAATGGCAGTCGGAGCAGTGGGTATTCAGTAGTCCAGTTACGATCTGTTTTGTTGGCGGGCCATCACCGGCAACAGGAGCGGTGGATTGTGCAACGCAAATGCCAAAGCCTTGGGTAAGCCAATGAAGGAGCAGGAGTGGCAGAAAGAGGAGCAGGCGGTGCATGTCTAGAGGACTGATGATGGGTTTTCTGTGAATGATTGAGTAGGAAAGTGGCGGAACCTGACCCCGTATTCGACTGTCAAAAGTTGTCTTTTTCAAGCTGAATGACGGTGCTTCAATTGTCTTCGATTTTTTCCAAATTGATCGATTCAATGAATTGCTGGTCAGGGTTTGAAGCGAGAATGACCTTCTGGTTCGTGTCGCGATCAATCAAGGTGACCTCGAAGGTTGCAATCTTGGCCCATTCCAGAGTTTTTCCCTGTTCATTTTTAAAGTCATGACGAGAGATAACAATTTCCTTCCGTTGCCCGCCTTCGATCCCTTTCGTGTAAACAAAATCTCCCAAGTTGTTTTCCTGGCTTAAAAACTTGCTTCCGGCGTTCAACCGCAGGGCCAATCGTTTACCGCGGGGATTGATTTTGATGGAAAGTTGTTTGTTGTTGGAGCGATCAAGATCCGGAGTCTGGAACTTGTATGTTTTGATACTGCGTTGGTCTCGACTGGACCAGTCTCGAGTGCCGTGTTTAAAGTCTTCGAATACAGCCCGGGTTTTGGGAAGTTGAGAAAGCTGTTTCAAATCCAATTCTAGCGGGAGCAGAGAATGCTCCAGCGAGTTCAAAGCAAAACGAGACGTTTCTTCCCGTTCAAGTTGCACTGGGCTTTGCAGTCGGTACCTGCAAAGGGCAAATACGTATACCGGCAGGTTTTTATGCACAGGCAGTGCCACTGACCAGGTACCGTCCTTGAATTGTGCATTTGCACGGTTCCAAAAGCGAGTGCGACTGTTCGGGTCGTAGCTGTAGTAGATTTCTGTGTCCAGTAATCGTTCTGACTGCGTTGGTGTCACAGTGAAGGCCGCAGTGCCGTCGCGGACCGTGAAAGTCGATGGTGGTGTGGGGGGAATGTTCTGGTTGATTCCCCGCAGGTACTGGTTAAACCACTGGTTCAGCAGCACCCACTGCTCTGGTCCGGGGCCATGATTCTGGTGCATGTTTGTGCTGACTCGCCAGTTGGGGTGCTTCAGAAGTGCCATGGATTGATAGATGCGATCGAACGCGGAATGGAAGTCGTTCGATGAACTAATGAACATGACGGGGCATTTGACAGACGGCCAATAGGCACTTGCATCGATGGTCTTGCTGTAGAGATCTGTGTCTTTGAAATGAACTTTGATGCTGCTACCGCGGACGCCACCGGGAAAGTCGATATGCTTGAAACCGGTACCTCCAACAAAAGGAACTACTGCTTTCAGTCTTGTGTCTGTGGCTGTCAATGCCGTGATCATCCCACCCATCGAGAAACCTGAAAAACCAAGTTTTGATGAGTCAACCTCGGGTTGTCGCTCCAGGAAAGTAATGGCACGCCGGGCGGCCACTGCCAATAAAAACCAGTTTGCGTTCCGAGGGCTGGGAACTGGGTCGATCGAAAACTCATCTGGCTGCAAGTTTCGTTTCCATCCTTTGCGTAATGCCTTCGAATAGAATCGCGGCCCTTGCGTCGGATCAACCTTTCCCCAATCAGTATTGGTCTTGATGTCGCTTTCCATCGGTCGCCCCAGCCAATTGATATCGATAGTTGCGAATCCTTGCCCTGCGAAATATCGACCACGATTGCGTTCGGCTCGCTGTCCGCCACCATGGCTCCAGACAAAGGCGGCATTCTTTTTTTCGTTGTCTGGGAATGAATAGTACGCGGCGATTCGGGACGCAGCTCCCTTGAACGTGCCGACTCTAAACGTCACGTATCGCGTCACGATCCCATCCATTTTCCATTCCTTGATGACTTGTACATCAAGCGGTTCTGCGCGGGCGTCATACTCGGCCCAAAGATCCAGTGCATTTTGGGGCACATCACTGGGTGTCTTGTACGGCTGGAACGTTTCATTTCCACAGAGCGATATGCTGAGCAGATTAATGAATAAGGCGATTCGGAACAGCTGCATGTCGTTCTCGGGAAATTACGTTGTTGTTGCTGATTGCTTCGTTGGTTAGTTTTCGCTCACCATGGTGCTGGTTGCCCAGCCATGGCCGGTGGGAATGATCTTCAGTTGATCGCTGGTTTCGGGGATTTGGCCCAGTGGTGCGAGTGTTTTTTTCCAAGCAGCATGTTGGGCAGCCATCTTACGCACGATCTGTGGGTGTTCGTCTGCAACATTGTTCTCTTCACGGGGATCAGAAACCAGGTTGAACAGTTGCCATGCATCCTTCTTGTACTTCTTGTACAGTCGCCAGTCTTTCCATCGGGTCGCAATCAAGTGTCTGCGTTCCGCATCACCAGGCTCGTTGTTGAGCCAGTATAGGTACTCGTGAGGATCGCTAGTATCATCGCCCCTCAGGTAAGGGATCAAATCGACACCATCACAGTGGTCCGGCTTGTTTGCGCCGACGAGTGATGCGGCGGTTGAATAGAAGTCAAAGTTCGCAATCAATCCGTCGAATTGCTTGCCCTCGGGCAGCGTTCCCGGCATTGAAAAAATTGTTGGCACACGAACCCAGCCTTCTTTTTGTGTTCCGAGCCCTTTGCCGCCTGTGTACGGGGCAGATGATCCTCCCTCACTACCATTGGCGCCATTGTCGCTTGAGAAAATTACGAGCGTGTTCTCCCGGAGATTGTGGCTTTCCAACGCCTTGATGAGTTTGCCAACCTGATCGTCGACGGAAACAATGGCACCGGCAAGTTTGCGTCTCCTGCCTTTGGCGGTTGTCCTATTCATCAAGCTTTCGGGAGCCTCCATGCTGGGAGAGTGAACTGCCTCGGGTGACCAGTAGAGAAAGAAGGGCTCGTCTTTGTGGGTGTCGACGAACTCCGTCATCATGTCTCCGTCGTAATCAGTCAACCACTGGGTCTCGCCTGATTTGTTGATACAGAAATACTTGGTCTTGCCACCTTTGCGTTTGATCGCTCCCGCAAGATTGGGTGGCAGCTCGCTGAGTTCTTTCTTCGTATAGGTTTTCCTCGGTGGGTTGCGAGCGACCTCTGTGAATCCAGTGGACAGGGGACCCTGCTTGCGAGTCCCGATATCCCATTTTCCAATTTGTCCTGTAACGTAACCCTCGCTCTGCAGGAATTTGGCCATCGTTGGTCGGTCCGATGGAATCGGCAGACCCCGAGACATGCCATATTTGCCAAAGCGTTGTCCATACTGGCCCATCATCAAGCTGCAGCGACTGGGACAACACGGTGGGTTCGTGATGTACGACGCCGTGCAACGCACACCCTCGGCGGCCAACTGGTCGATGTTCGGAGTTGGGATGTCTTTGCAACCATAAGAACCAATGTCGCCGTAGCCTAAATCATCGATATAGATTAGCACGATATTGGGCCTTTTCCCCTCAGCCGAAGTTCCTGCTTCATCTGCCTGCAATGCTTTGGAAGAACCCAGTGAGATCGACAAGAAGATAAGTGAGAAAAGCAGCAACTTGAGCGATTTCATGTTTTGAAAATCCTGGGTGGTGTAAGCCAGTTCTTGAGTTAGAAAGCCTAGCTTAGTGTGTTGGTGAGTTTTGGATTGGATTGGATTGGAACCGCAAATTTCGCAGGCAACTGAAATGGGTTGCCCGTGATTTGTTCGGTAGGGCCATACTCATGCAAGAAGGATGTCGCAGGTGGGAAAGAGAAGGGTGGGAAGCGGGTAATCGTAGATCCCAATGGGTCGAGAATACAACTGGTAGTGCGGCCAGTTACCCGGGGTCACGAAAAGGCCAGTGATGGTTCTCCACAAAAACTGAAGTTAAGAAGTTAACTCGGAGCCACGTACAACTTTAATCATAACAGTCAGTGGCGACCGGACGGGGGCAGGAATTCCCTGCAAACAATCTTGATTCAACACGAATAATCGCTAGTCGCAGATTCTGGCTGCCCACAGCATGGAAATCGTGGCGGTGATGCAGGCAAGCAAGCGGATCAGTAGTGAGTATTCAGGTGTGCCGTATCGTCCAAAATGGGTGTTCGTGAAAGCGGTGCTGGTTTTCCTGAAATCGGTTTGTTTGTTTGTTATCTTTTACGACTGTCCGTGTTTTCCTTTCCGCGATTCAAGAAACTGCATGATGATAACGAAACGATTATCGATACCTGCCGTGCTCGCAATGTTACTTGCGATCTGTTCGACATTTGCCAATCACTCTGCTGCCGAGGCTGATGATACGGCATCTCAGGGCAAGCCTGCTGACATGTCCAAACCGGTGCAGGTTTACATTCTGATGGGCCAGTCCAATATGCTTAATTTCGGGAAGGTCAAAGGCGGTGACGGATCGCTCGAAACTGCTGTGAAAGAAAAAAATCTGTACCCCTATTTGATTGACGATCAAGGAGACTGGATCGTTCGGGGAGATGTTCGTAACGTTCGCGTGATGGGTAGCGGGACCGGGGGAATGCGAGAGTTCAATAATGAGTGGATGACCATCAGTGGGAATGTTGGGGTAGAAATTGGTATTGGGCACGCCGTTGGCGATGTAACAGATGCACCAGTGATGATTTTGAAAAGTGCGATTGGAAACCGTGCATTGGGATGGGACTTGCTGCCACCCGGTAGTGAAGGATACGAGTTCACAGATTCCAAAGGAAAGACTTGGGTGCATCCGGGTTACAAGGGATCACCCGAACGTTGGGAGAAAGGAACTGAGCCCAAGAAGATCGGTTGGTATGCCGGAATGCAATATGATGGTGACGTCGCCAGGGCTAAGAAAGTGCTAAGCGAACTCGATAAGTATTATCCGGGAGCCAATGGCTACGAGGTTGCAGGTTTCTTCTGGTGGCAGGGTGATCGTGATAGCCGCAGTGAAGCGTTGTCCAGTCGCTATGAGATGAATCTTGTGCACTTGGTCAAGCAGTTGCGGAAAGAATTCGACGCCCCCAACGCCAACTTTGTTTGTGCGTCCTTGGGACAGTCTGAAAAAGGTGCTACCGATGGTGGCGGGAAAATTCTTGAGGCAGTTCTGGCGGTCGATGGCACATCCGGTAAATACCCGGAATTCAAAGGCAATGTTGCTGGCGTCTATACGCACCCACTTTCCAAAGGCAGTAGCTCAGGAAGTCATTACGGTGGGAATGCAGAAACCTACATGAACATTGGTGAGGCGATGGGCAAA
>JAAHTH010002322.1_pt1 | contig 14854 bp, 10 predicted proteins | sample 6116091 | NCBI WGS metagenome assembly JAAHTH01 (sample SAMN13939990, study PRJNA603662) | sponge metagenome | isolation source: marine sponge | host: Mycale hentscheli | place: New Zealand | collected 2006
CCAGTTTCCAAACGCAACTAGGTGCTTTAATGGCCTCTAAGTCTGCTTATATTAATGAACATGAAAAACTCCTTACGAAGAAAGAGCGATTACTGAAAGACTTAAAAGGTACGCGTGAACAGCGAAAGCGTAGGTCAGAAGACGCAAAGACAAACTTCTCATCTTGGTTAAGACAACTTGATGATGAAGAGTTTCGTAAGCGTGAGGAAGAGAACATGGAGATTAATCGTTTGGCAGCGGATAAGGCAATCAAAAGCTTGTCAGACTATCATACATTTGAGGACGGCTTAGTTGACCAACCATTTCTTAACTCGGACACTGTAAAGGATGATGAATAATGAATTCAATTAGATTTAGTTTTGATGGTAGACAAGAATCAGAAGATGAGTATCAAGCAAGAAAGAAACATAGAGAAACAGATTATGGGCAAAATTTTAATAAAAGAGCACTTGTGACGGGAGTAACTGGTCAGGATGGTTCTTATCTTGCAGAATTATTATTAAAAAAAGGATATAAGGTTATTGGGCTGAAGCGTAGAACTAGCACAGAAAACTATCAGAGAATTGAGGGTTTTGTTGATAACCCCAGATTTAGTCTTGAGGAAGTTGAAGTTGCTGATTCCGGATCGGTTTACTCTGTAGTAGAAAGACATCAACCTGATGAAATTTATAATCTTGCTGCACAATCTCATGTTAAGACATCTTTCGATCAACCATGCTATACAACGCAAGTTAACACGATAGGCGTAATCAATTTCCTAGAGGCTATTAGGCGTTTTAAACCTAATGCAAGATTTTATCAAGCGAGCACGAGTGAAATGTTTGGTAAAAGAGTTGATGTAAACGAATCAATGACAGTGACTCCCGAAGGCACAGATTTTAATTCTGAAAGTTTTCAATCTGAAGAAACGGTTTTTGAGCCTCAGAGTCCATATGCAGCAGCGAAGCTTGCATCCCACCATATGGTGCGGATTTATAGAGAGGGTTACGGACTTCATGCGTCGTGTGGTATCTTGTTCAATCACGAGAGCGAACGTCGTGGTGAAAAGTTTGTAACAAGAAAAATTACTAAATGGATTGCAGGTTTTAAAAGTTGGGCGGAAGCCCAAGGGCTCGATACAGAAGCACGACATTTTGAGTTCGACAGAGATTATATACATTCAAGAAGGTCTTCATATCCCAAACTACGGCTTGGGAATATAGAAGCGTTTCGCGATTGGGGTCATGCAGAAGACTATGTAAATGCGATGTGGTTAATGCTTCAGCAGAATATACCAGATGACTATGTTATTGCTACAGGCGAAACACATAGCGTGTATGACTTTATGATTCATGCTTTTGACTATATTGACATTTCTAAAGAAGAAATTAAAGACTTCTTTGTGATTGATTCTGAATTTTATAGACCAGCCGAGGTTGAGTTTTTAAAAGGAGATCCAACTAAAGCACAAACTATACTTGGTTGGGAAACAAATGTTTCCTTTGAACAGCTTGTACACAGAATGTTAGAGAGCGATATTAATGCCGAAAAAACGAAAGCCAAAGAAAAACTTTTATCGTAGGGCAAGTACTAGGAACTATGACGATGTGGCATATTCTGAGTTTAGAAAAGCCGTAAGAAAACGAGATGGTCACAAATGTATGTATCCCGGATGCGATTCTACCAAGAGCTTGCATGTGCATCATATCCGAAAATGGGCTAGTTATCCATCATTAAGATATGATGTTACAAATGGTATAACGCTGTGCAAGAAATGTCATGATGTAACAAAAGGAAATGAGGAAGTATATGAAGGATTTTTCTATAAATTATTAGAGCAACAGGCCATACAAAGGTTAAAGAAAAGAGATGACGGAAAACAATAGATTTCATATAATAAAAGATACTCGTGAAAAGAAAGGTCACGGCTGGTGGTATGATGATAATGCGTATTGTTCCGGCACTAGTATCGCAAAAGTAGATATAGGTGACTATACCATTGAAGGTATGGAGCACCTTCTTTGTATTGAGAGAAAAGAAAGTGTATCTGAGTTCGCAGGTAATTGTAGTGAGAAAAGATTCTTTACAGAATTAAAAAGAATGGGAACATTTCCACATGCCTTTCTTATATTCGAGTTTAGTTGGTCAGATATAGAAAGATATCCTATTGGCTCTAGAGTTCCAAAAGAAAAATGGAATCAGATAAAAATAAAGGGCAATTATATGAGACGTGTTATAACAAGTGCTAGACTTGAGAATGGTGTTCATGTGATTGCGTGCGGAGATAAAAAACGAGCCGAAGAAACTGCATTTTATATAATGAGAAAAGTTCATGAGCTATATAGACGTTGATTCATATGAAAACGCATGGATGGGTCTAACTAAAGAAGATCTAAAAGATGCTAACAGACCACTGTCGAATCTTACAGATGAAGAAAAAAATAACTTTCATCTGCACGTCATAAAAAAGATGAGAGACCCAGAATACTTTCATTGGACTGTCAAGACGTTATTGGGAGTTGACCTTCTTCCGGTCCAAACCTGTGTACTTAGAGAACTTTGGAAAAGACCATTTCCAATGTATATTGCATCTCGTGGTTTCGGTAAATCTTTTTTGCTTTCAGTGTATTGTCTTCTTAAATGCACTTTAATTCCCGGAACAAAAATAGTTATTGTTGGTGCTGCCTTCCGTCAGTCCAAGGTTATCTTTGAATATATGGATACGCTCTGGAGAAACGCACCTATCTTACAAAGTATATGCTCCGACTCTAGCGGACCTCGTAGAGACGTTGATAGATGTACTATGAAAATCAATGAGAGTTGGGCAATGGCAGTTCCACTAGGTGATGGAAACAAGATTCGTGGTTTACGAGCTCATACAATCATTGCAGATGAATTCAATTCTATTCCTACTCACATTTATGAAACAGTTGTGGCTGGTTTTGCTGCAGTCTCTAGCAACCCCACACAAAATGTAAAAGAAGCTGCTAGAAGAAAGAAGATGCAAAAAGAGGGAGTTTGGACGGATAGATCAGAAGAAAGTTATAAACACAAAAAAGGAAATCAGTCAATTATCGCAGGAACCGCCGGATATGATTTTGAGCCATATGCAGAGTACTGGAAGAAATATAAGAGTACGATATTAAATCGTGGCGATATGAAGAAGATCAACCCAGACGCCAACGACGGTGAACATGGTGACGAAATACCAGAGTATATGAAGAGGCTTGACTGGAGATCCTTCTCTATCATTAGGATGCCTTACGAGCTCATACCCGAAGGTTTTATGGATGATCAGCAGGTAGCCAGATCAAGAGCTACAATGCACAATGGCATCTATCAGATGGAATATGGTGCATGTTTCACAGCTGATAGTCAAGGTTTCTTTAGAAGAAGCTTAATTCATTCCTGTGTTGCAAACGATAGCAATACAGATAAACAAGGATGGCCAACTTGGTGTGATCAACCATTTGATGCTATAACAAGAGGGGCACCTGATGGCAAATACGTTATTGGCGTTGACCCTGCATCCGAACAAGATAATTTTGCTATAGTTGTCCTTGAGTTACATCCAGAACATCAAAGGGTGGTATATACATGGACTACCAACAAAAAGGATTTTGCTGGCAGAAAAAAGGTAGGCCTTACAGACTCTCATGACTACTATTCTTTCTGTGCTAGAAAAATACGAAATCTAATGAAATTATTTCCTTGTGTTCGTCTTGGAATTGACTCTCAAGGTGGAGGCTTTACAATTGCTGAAGGCTTAAGAGATTTAGATAAAATTAATGAGGGTGAAAGGCCAATATATCCTATCATCGAAGAAAATAAAAATAAAGACACTGATGACTTAGCTGGAGATCATATTCTTGACTTGGTCAATTTTGCTAGTTCAACTTGGACATCAGGAGCAAATCATGGTCTTAGAAAAGATCTAGAAGATAAGACATTACTATTTCCTCGATTTGACACACTTACCCTAAGTATGACATCTGAAAAAGATAAGATATTTTTTAAAGAAATGCAAGAGAAGGTTGGTAACTCCGATGCTCTTAAATTATATGATACATTAGAGGATGCAGCTATGGAGATTGAAGAACTAAAGGATGAGTTGTCAACAATAGTAATGACAGTTACTACTGCCGGTAGAGAGCGCTGGAATACTCCAGAAGTAAAGCTTGGAACAGGAAAGAAGGGTAGGATGAGAAAGGACCGTTATAGTGCTCTAGTAATTGCAAATATGATAGCAAGAACTATAAAGAGAGAACTTCCTACTCCTACATATCAGCATATTGGTCTCATTGTCGGAGAACAAGCTAAAAATTCAGGAGGCTCAATGTATAAGGGTCCCGAGTGGAGCCAAAACATTTCTCCAGATAGTTTTTTTGTAGTTAAACGAAACAATCAATAATGGTGTAAAATATAATAGGCATTAATAAGTAGGCCAATACCCATTGGAGATCAATATGGCAAAAAGAAAATATCCTAAAAGTAGAGAAGAAGATTTGAAGCATCGTATGCAAAATAGCTCCGCATATGCCTCTTGGAATACAGAAGAAGAAAGAATTGAAGCTCTTTCCAATTATTCTAACTCAATTGATGAGTTTGCTGCAGCGAGTAGAACTTCTTTTAGTGATATAACTACATACCAAAGTGGTAGGCCCGGAATGCAAAAAGGAGACTACGATTACTTCCGTCCGGGAGAGAGAGTTCCTAGTAGTCCAAAGAGCATTATAGGTTTTGCAAGAAAATCATATAGACAAATTGGTCTAATCAGAAATTCAATTGACCTCATGGGTGATTTTGCATGTCAAGGAATTAGATTAGTTCACCCTAACCCTAGAATAGAAAGATTCTATAACGATTGGTTTACCCGCGTCAAAGGAAACTTTGTTTCTGAAAGATTTTGTAATCTCCTTTTTAGAGAAGCCAATACAGTTATAAGAATGAAGACCGCAAAGGTCAATAAGTCTAAAAGGCTTGAAATGCAGAGAAGTGTTGCTGAAATTGATATGAAGGCGACATTATCTGATAACTTTTTTAGGAAGGGTGAGCTTCCTTGGCAGTATGTTTTTATGGACCCACTTCTTCTCGATGTAGTAGGAGGACCTCTTGCTCCCCTTTCTGGTCACTTTACATATAAAATGGATTTGCCTAAGAATATGAAAAGAGACTTAGAGAAGATCAGGAACTCTGGAAGCACAAATGAAAAAATGATGCTAAAAATGATTCCTGAAGAGCTTTTGGATTCCAGAAATGGCAACGGAATACTTTTACCACCAGAAAAAACATTTACTTACTTTTATAAAAAAGATGATTGGCAAGTTTGGGCTGACCCTATGACCTATGCTTGTTTTGACGATCTTATTCTGTATGAAAAACTTAAACTAGCAGATAAGGCTGCGCTTGATGGAGCTGTTAATAAAATTCGTGTTTGGAAACTTGGTGATTTAGATCATAAACTTGCTCCTACACCTGCTGCCGCATCAGCACTTGGTGAGATTCTTGGTGCTAACACTGGCGGTGGTACAATGGATATTGTATGGGGTCCAGATATTCAGTTGCTGGAAACTGGAACAGATGTACAAAGGTTCTTAGGGGAAGAAAAGTATAGACCAACACTAATGTCTATCTATTCATGTCTTGGAATTCCTCCAACACTTACAGGAACATTTGGAGCTAGTGGAACTACTAATAATTTCATCTCTCTTAAAACACTAACGGAAAGACTAAATTATGTTAGAGGTATTCTACTTGAATTTTGGAGTCATCAAGTAAAGATTGTTCAAAAGTCTATGGGTTTTAGACAGTCTGCTCAAGTTGAGTTCGACTTTATGCAACTTGACGATCCTGCCTCAATGATGCAGTTAATGATTAATCTTGCCGATAGAAATATAATTAGTGATGAGTTCATTCAGCGTCAGGTAAAAGCAAAACCTAATATTGAGAAGAAAAGAATTGAGAATGAGTCTAAACAAAGGAATAGAGGAGTCATGCAAGAAAAGGTTAGTCCATACCATGCGGTTGACAAAGATTTTGCCAAGGAAAAGATTGCGCTACAAACTGGCGTTGCCAGCCCATCACAAGTAGGTCTTAAGCTTGATCCAAAAAATCCAGAAGAGAAGACTGGCCTTGAGATGAGAGGCAGACCTAAGAATGAGTCTCCTTCAATTCAAGATCAACCTTCTCCCGGAGAGCGAGGAAGGCCGAAAAACTCAACTGATGATAGTCCAAGAGAGAGAAGAACGTTTAAACCTGCCCTTAAAGCAACTACCGACATATGGGCTCGTGAGGCACAGGATAAGATTGCAAAAATAATTAATCCTGTATTATTAGCAGATTTCGATAAAAAGAATATGAGAAGTCTAACCGCAGTAGAAAACGCAAAAGCAGAAAAAGTTAAATTTGAAATATTATGTTCATTAATACCTAATTCAGAAGTAACAGAGATATCTGTCGCTACAGCAATAAAAGAAGGTATGAACTGTAGATCTATCCATAATGAATGTGATATCTGGGTTTCTGAAGCATCAGAAAAAGTTGATCGCCGCCTTAGCATCGATGAGATTAGAAGCATACGTGCTTCTTATTATACCTATTTCCAAGAAAAAAATGGTAAGTTGGTGTAAAATCCTTATAAGGAGTCATATTTTATGAGTAAAATTATTACATATCAAGCTGAGAAAGATGCCGGCATCTCTGAGCTAATTAAATCAAATGCATCAATAGCTTATGCATCTCAACTACAATTAGTTGACGACAAATCTAGTGTACATGAAAGATGTCTCAACAACGTCTCTGATTTTTTGAGTAAAGCCGGACAAGCTGATGACGATGTTTATCATACATACTCAATTTTAGTAACATCATCTTGGAATAGAAATGATGATGTTTTTGGCAAGGAGGAAGTTTGGGCAGCAAAAGACACGCCTAAATATAAGCCAGCAAATCTTGAGCATGATGAAAAGAAAATAGTTGGTAGTATTATTGGTGGCTGGGCAGTTGATGGTGATTTTAATACCATTGCTGAAGAAACGCCTGCTGATAAGCTTCCAGACCCTCTTCATATCTTAGTATCTTCTGTTATTTATAGACAGTGGCAAGACCCTGAATATAAAACTAGAGCAGAAAACTTGATACAACAGATTGAAGCGGGACATATGTATGTTTCGATGGAGTGTATTTTCCGTGGTTTTGATTATGCTGTACAAGACCCAAAAGGTTCTAATCATATTGTAGCTAGAAATGAAGATACCGCGTTTCTAACTAGACACCTTAGAGCCTATGGTGGAAGTGGAGAATTTCAAGATCATAAGGTTGGTAGACTTTTAAGAAACATAACTTTTTCCGGAAAGGGTTTTGTTGAAAGACCAGCGAATCCAGATAGTGTCATTTTTAATAGTGATGAGATCTTTGATTTTGCAGGCGCTTCAGTATCAAAAAACCTGTTTTCCAACAAAAATGGTGTATCAGTTAGAGTAGAACAAAATATTCTTTCTAACGCAGGTTCCGAAGAGGAGATTCTTATGTCAAGTGATTTCTTGAACGAACAAGTCAGAGAACTTAAAGAAGCTCTTGCAACTTCACAAGATGAAGTTAAAGAGTTGAGCGAAAAAGTTTCTCAGGCTAACGTTGAGAAGCTTGAAGCAGAAGCTACTGAGTTAAATCAGGCAGTTGAAGCTTTAGGTGAAAAATTGGTCCAAGCTGAAGCTGGAGCTAAGGAAAGTGCAGAAAATATTGGAGCTCTTGAAGCTACAATTACTGAGCTGACCGAAGCAAAAGAAGCAGCCGAAGCCGCCATCGCTCAGATGAAGGAGCAGGAAAAGCGAAATGCGAGAGCCGCAGCCCTAGTTGAAGCAGGTATTGCTGAAGATCAGGTTGAAGCCAAGCTTGAAACTTTTACCTCACTTTCAGATGAGCAATTTGAAGAAGTGCTTGCTACTATTGCAAGTATTAGGCCCGAAGAAGTTGAAGTTGAAGAAACTGAAGCTAACGAAGCCGAAGAAGCCGAAGAAGCTACAGAATCAGCAGAAATTGTTGAAGAAGAAGCTGAAGAAGCTGAAGCTGAAGAGATTGCCGAAGAAGTTCTTGAAACTGCTTCCGTAGAAGAAGAGGCTGACTTAACTGTTGCTTCTGATTCCGAAGAAGTAGATGAAGCAGAACAAACTCGTGCAGGTCTTCGCGATTGGGTAGATTCCTACGTTTTTAATAAATAATAGAGGAGAGAGCTAAATGGCACTTAAACCTGATAGAGTTGAACATCTCACAGACCTCAGTTTCTTTATGGACGAAATAGCCACTCGTGGCCAGATCGTTACACATAGTTCCAATGGGTCTGGAGCAAGTATGGACGACGCTAATGCCAAAGTTATTAAAGCTACTGGTACTAGTGATAATCCTGCTGGTTTACTTTTGAACGACGTTGTAAACTTAGATCTTACACGTCAACACATTAACTTTGCTAAAGACGAAGTACAAAAGGGCGGAAAAGTTCTTTTGCTACGTCGTGGTACGGTTGTAACTGATAATGTTGCTGGAACTCCAGCTGCTGGTGCAAAAGCATATTTTACTTCTGATGCTAAAATCACTAGCGCCGCTGGTAGTGCCCAGATTGGCCGTTTCCTTTCTGCTGAAGATGCAGACGGTTACGCTAAAGTAGAAATTAACATCGTTTAATAATTAGGAGATTTTCAAAATGACTAAAGAGTTATTTAATCCAACTCCTGAAATGAACCAAGTGCTTCGCCAAGCAGGTTCATTGGTCAAAGATGAATCTTTAGGAGCAACTGCAGAACTTGCAAAAGCTCTTGAAATTCCTCTTCGTAAAGGAGTTATGAGTGGCGATATTCTCGATGGTATCTACGAAGCTGTCCGTCTTGCTCCGGGTGCAAGTGCTGAATTCCCATTGGATTTCATCGCACCGGGAACAGAAAAGGATTTCGTAGCCTATACTATTCCTAACCATGGCCGTATTCCAGAACGTCACGTTGAAGGTGACTACGTAATGGTTCCAACTTATGACGTTGGTGCATCAATCGACTTCTTGTTGAAATATGCTCGTGACGCTCGTTGGGACGTTGTAGGTCGCGCCATGGATGTACTTCAGGGTCAATTTACTAAGAAAATGAATGACGATGGATGGCACACAATTTTGAGTGCTGGTGTTGACAGAAATATCTTGGTATATGATGCTGATGCTACTGCTGGTTATTTCAGCAAGAGACTTGTTTCTCTTATGAAGACTATCATGAGACGTAATGGTGGCGGTAACAGTTCTTCTGTTAATCGTGGCCAGATGACGGATCTTTATCTCAGTCCTGAAGGTCTTGAAGACATTCGAAACTGGGGTGTTGATGAAGTTGATGACATCACACGTCGTGAACTGATTACTCGCGAAGGTGGACTTTTGAGTCGAATCTTCCAAGTTAATCTTCATGACATTGATGAACTTGGTGAAGGTCAAGAATACCAGAACTACTACTCTACAGATCTGAGCGGTTCACTGCCCGGATCAAAGAAAGAGATTGTAGTTGGACTTGATCTTTCAAGCAATGATAGTTTTGTAATGCCTGTACGCCAAGAAGTTCAGATCTTTGAAGATGATACTCTTCATAGACAGAAGCGCGCTGGTATGTACGGCTGGGCTGAACATGGCTTTGCTGTATTAGACAATAGAAGAACTCTTCTTGGAGCATTCTAAGATAGTTTCTTTTATAGTTTGACTATAATAAGTCGCCTTTAGTGACCTTGGCGTTGCTGAGGGCGGCTTTTTTTAATAAATCAAGAGGTGTAAAAGTGGCATTAAGAATCAAAGATAGAGTAAAGCAAGGTACAACTACTACTGGTGCAGGGACAATCACTCTAGATGTCTCTTTTTCCTCAAGCGGTTTTCAGAATTTTTCTGTTCTTGGTGATGGAACTCAGACATACTATGCCATTGAAGAGGGAGTAAATTTTGAAGTAGGTCTTGGAACTTATAATTCTAATACATTAACTAGATCTACAATACTTGATAGTAGCAATGGCGGTTCAGCAATAACGCTCAATGGCAATGCAAATGTATTTATAACATACCCTGCAGATAAAGCAGTATTTACAGATGCAGATAATAACGCCACAGTAACAGGTCTGATTGTTGGTCAGACTGGCGTTAAATTCAACGACGGAACAATACAAACTACTGCAGCAGTTTCATTCTCTGCAGCCAGTGGTGCTAAGGTAGATTCCAATACAGCCAATATATCATTAAATGATACAGATATATCTAATCTATCCGGATTAGTATCTACCAACACATCAAACATATCAAACAATGACACAGATATATCAAACCTGTCAGGGCTCGTATCGACAAATACTTCTAATATATCTTCAAATGATACAGATATAAACACAGTTTCTGGCTTAACTGTTACAAATGCAACTAACATATCTAATAACTCAACAGATATTTCAACAGTGTCTGGTTTAACAGTAACTAATTCTAATGATATAGATACCGTCTCCGGCCTAACAGTAACAAATACAAATAACATATCGACCAACTCAACAAATATTGGAACTGTTTCTGGGCTCACAGTTACTAACGCAAATAACATTTCGACTAATTCTACAGATATCAATACTGTCTCTGGAATCGCAGTCGGCAAAGACAACTATCAGTACTGGACAATTACAGATGGTTCGAATTCAGAAAATGTACAATCTACAAATTCAGTTAAGTTTACTGGTGAAGGCAATACTACTGTAAGTTATGATACTGGAAGCAACACTGTTAGCATTAGCGGATCTGCTGCTGGCGGGGGCGGTGGATATGATTTTAATGTTTCCGCTGGAGGCTCTTCTGATACTATAGCTAGTGGAGAAACAGTAACTTGGACTGGGCTTGGAAGCAATACAGTAACTTATAACTCAAGCTCTAATACTTTTTCTATAAGTGGCACCGATCAAGATCTTTCCTCATATGCTACAGTCAGTAATCTAGCATCCACTGGTGCGACAAATGCAGCTTCTGCCGCAAGTAATGCAAGTAATATCTCGACCAATACGAGTAACATCGCCTCAACTGGAGCGACCAACGCTGCCGCTGCTGCAACTAACGCTAGTAATATCTCGACTAATACTACCAATATCGCCTCAACTGGAGCGACCAACGCTGCCGCTGCTGCAACTAACGCTAGTAATATCTCGACTAATACTACCAATATCGCCTCAACTGGAGCTACGAACTCTGCTGCTGCTGCGAGTAATGCAAACGATATTGATACTGTTTCAGGATTACTTTATAGTAGCTGGACGGCATCTGATGGCTCAAACTCAGAAGCTATTTCAGGTGGAGATCAAGTTAAGTTTACAGGAACTGGAGCAACAAGTGTAAATTATAATACCGGCACTAATACTTTTACTGTAAACACACCAAGCTCAGAAGCAGGTTACGAAGGTTGGACAGCAACAGATGGTAGTGCTACTTCTGAAATTGCTAATGGTAATGATGTGAAGATTACTGGAGCCGGAAATGTAACTGTTAGCTTTGTTAGTGGCACTCCAAACGTCTTTACTGTTAGTGGTAATGATGTATCAAACACTTATACTGCCGGCACAGGCTTACAGCTTGTAGCAAATGAGTTTAACGTGAGCGGTATTGACAGTAGTATGATTGTTAATGGTTCTGTTGCAAATGCAGATCTAGCTAACTCTTCTGTAACAGTCACTGCTGGAACAGGACTTTCAAATGGTGGCTCTGTTTCTCTCGGCTCACCTGTCACAATTGACGCAGATACTGCAAGCACATCTCAAGTAGGGGTAGTTCAGCTTCAAGATTCTGCTACTGATGGGACTACCGATAAGGCAATAACTCCTAATGCCGTTTATGATATTTCCGGAGTTTTACAAACAAATATAGATGGTAAAGACAATTACACAAAATGGGTATTGCAGGGCGACAGCGCAACAACAACAGATATAGACAGCGCCGAAACCGTTCAGTTTACTGGAGTTGGAAATGTTAGTATTAGTCTAGGAGGAACTGATAATAGAACTGTAACTATTAGTGGTAATGATGTATCAAATAGTTATGTTGCTGGTTCTGGATTAAATGAAGACCCATCAAAGACGTTTAATGTTCAGACAGATAATTCAACCCTTGAAGTGAATTCTGATATTGTAAGAATAAAAGATAATGGAGTTACAAATGCTAAGCTCGCCAATACTGGCGTTACAGTAACTGCCGGAACGGGATTGACTAATGGAGGTGTCGTAGCACTAGGAGCATCCGTGACTGTAGATGCAATCACTGCTAGCACAAGTGCTGCGGGAGTTGTTCAGTTGCAAGACACCGTTACCAACGGGACTACCAACAGGGCTGTCACGCCTAACGCTGTCTACGATATGTCTGGCGTCATCAACGGGAATATTAACACTTACACCGCCGGTTCTGGATTGAATCTTGATGGCACTGAGTTCGATGTCAAACTAGATAACTCTACATTAGAATTCAACTCTGACATTATACAAATTAAGGACGACGGTGTCACAAATGCCAAGCTAGCCAATACTGGGGTTACAGTAACTGCCGGAACGGGATTGACTAATGGAGGTGTCGTAGCACTAGGAGCATCCGTGACTGTAGATGCAATCACTGCTAGCACAAGTGCTGCGGGAGTTGTTCAGCTTCAGGATTCTGTTACTGACTCCACTACAAACAAAGCCGTTACCCCTAATGCGGTCTATGATATGTCTGGGGTTTTGCAAACGAATATAGACAATGCAGGAACCACCTACACTGCTGGTACAGGTCTGATACTTATAGGTAGTACTGAGTTCAATGTAAGTGGTATTGATACCACCCTTCTTCAGGGTACAATTACTAATGCTCAGCTAGCAGGAGATATAGTAAACGCAAAACTAGTTAATGATTCGGTTAGCTACGGAGGAGTTAGTGTTGACTTAGGAGCCTCCGACACAACTCCAGCCTTCAATTTGACTGATGCTACTGGGTATCCTACTTCTAGTTTGGTAGGGACTGTAACAAACGCACAACTTGCTGGTTCGATAGTAAACACAAAACTAGTTAATGACTCTGTAACTGTAACGGCTGGTAGTGGACTTTCTAACGGTGGTGAAGTTGACCTTGGGGCATCAATAAGCGTTGACATTACTCCGGGCGGCGTAACAGCAGCGATGCTGAATACTGATGTCACTTTGGATGAAATTACAGATCATGGAGCGACCACTACTAATAATATTACGATGGGTACAATAACTACATCTGGTGTCAAAACTCCTATATTATCTGGAGCTGGCGGGGGAAGTACAACTTTTGATTTAAGCACAGGATCTACATTCACTCATACCTTAGCAGCTAACTCAACTACGACTTTGGCTGTTAGTAATGTTACTGCAGGTCAAAAATTTGTTGTAAGACTAGAACAAAATTCTGGAGGAACAGGTCTTGTTAATTTCTTTAACGGCATTAGGTGGGCCGGTGGGAACACTCCTCCAACATTAACAGCTACTGTAAGTAAAATAGATGTTCTTGGATTTATAACTAGTTCATCAGGTCATTATGAAGGTTTCATTATAGGACAGAATGTATAAATGGATATGTTAATTCACATAGGCGATAATCCTGATCCACTGTGGTATAAAGATGGTGATGTGATAGCGTGTTATCCTTTCTTAGATACTCTTTTAAAGAGAGGACAAAATATTTGCCTACCCAAAAAGTTTGACTATAACTGGGCAGGTCTTAGAAATTTTGGAACTCTACTAGAAAAGTACGAGAAAAAAACCCACAAATACAAGTGCGAGAGGATTAATTCAAATCAGATTTTAAAAACGAATCTTTTAACTGAAGAGCAGGAAACAGTTTCACCAACTAATCTATACGACTTTATAAGCAAAATGTTATCTATTCCAAACCATACTGTTTTTGGCACTGAACAGGGTCAAGAAGTTTGGTATATGGAAAAGCTACCACTCTTTGGAGACTCTACTAAAATAAATTCCATATGGGACGATATAGAGCACCACACAGGTAATCTTAGGCAAGATAACATGAGGAACGAATTTACACCAACAGTAAAACAGACAATGCTGGTATTGGATTGTACGGGTTTTTTAAATAATGTCTACACAGAAATTTCTAAACATACAGCGTCCGACAGATCTTCAGCTATTGCAGTCAGGCAAGACGAGAATGATGAAACTATACAAAGTACACTAATAGCAAAAAGACAGTGGAAGATACCATATAAAGATATGGATTCTGAGTTAGCAATTGATATTGACGATGTTTTGGATCTTAATAAGATTGTAGATCCTAGACAGGATATCCAACAAAGCGAAAAGAATAAGCTTGACGATATTATGTTTGACAAAGTAGATCTTGGGGAGTATATATTATAATGGCAGAGGTATATGCTAGTATAGGAAGTAGATCTAATATAGCTATTGCAGATGGAGATTCTAAGCTTCCATCTAGTGCTTCCGGTTCTGGAACATTTGCTAGTCCCTATTCTATGACTTATGGTTCTTCACCCGGAGATGTAGGTGTTGGAGATAAGCTTGCTATAAGTGACAATACAAGCTACAGTGGTGCAACCTTTTATTATTTCGTTAAATCAGTTTCTAGCAATACTGTAGAAGTTGTATTCATGTATGAAGACAGCGGAGCACATGGCAAGCAAAACCCGACAAGTTTACAGCATACAGACGATTATGGGGATATCGTAAAAGCGGGGCACACATACAGCAGGACTTATGGTAATGTAGTAGAATGGGAAGCTGGACTGAATAGTACGGGCAGCGGGAGCACGCCGGACTTTTACTCAGCTAATGATGATTTAACTGGCTGGATGCACGCCGACAGTGATTT
>JAAHTH010000887.1_pt1 | contig 14851 bp, 20 predicted proteins | sample 6116091 | NCBI WGS metagenome assembly JAAHTH01 (sample SAMN13939990, study PRJNA603662) | sponge metagenome | isolation source: marine sponge | host: Mycale hentscheli | place: New Zealand | collected 2006
TAAGGCAACGGACCACTCACATATTGTAATTCTTCATCATCATCTACTTTCTTCTCTTCATTATAAAATGGTTTTATTTCTTTGAGTCCATTACAGATTAATGGTCTTCTAACATTCTTATATTTTCCCTCAAACTTCTTATTAAATGTCATAATGATGTCCATATCTATAATCGGAGATGATTCCAATAAATTATCATATTCTGCTCTACATACTTTTAAAAAATCACGACATTTTTTTCTTTTATTATCATGTAATGATAATTCTATTTCAACACTTCTTCCTAATTTACTCCAGCCAAGCGCACATATACGGTGTGCTTCATATATCTCTGAATATCTTAAAAATGTTAATAATGTTCCTAATATTCCTGTAAAGATATTTAATGATCCTACAACAGCAGAGAAGCCTTGTTTTGCTCCTTCTGGTACATAAGAATCCGCGAAGTTTGCTGTGCCTGTCAGTGTTGAAAGGATAATTATCGGGATCTGTAATTTTTGATATTTCTTTTTATATTTTCGTTGTGAATAATTATGTAGCCAACTAAAACACATCGCAACTTCGCCCCATTCAGATAAAAGATTCTCTACCTCAGGACTCCATTCCTCTATATTTTCAGGCATTGGTCGTGGTGTTTTCATATCTTCAAGATTCATGATTATTATACTAATATTTAGATTTCTTTTTTTTAGTTGATTTTTTTTTATCATATGACATGTATGTTTGTTTCATATTATTTGCTGCCTCTCTAGTTTTAAAAGTTCTTTTCGCATATGTTTTCTTATCAAGATTATATAAACGATAACCATCATTCTTGTTTCCAGTGACTTTAAAAGGCATTTATAATAAAATACATTAAAAAAAGATTATTTAGATTTTAATTTTCTTACTTTATCAGCAAGATCTTTATCAGCTTTTCCGTATGTTCCTGGCTGTTTCATGACGAAGGAGTACACTCGGGCGTTTCCCCACTGGGCGGCAGACATCTTGCCGCGAAGGGATGAACCACCAATCTTTTTTCCCGTAGTAGCACTTCTAACTGATTGAGGATTTGACTTTCTTGCTCCAACGCCGCGCTTGTAGACTTCGGTAAGTATTCTAAGAGGGATTCCAGTCTTTTTCGCAATGTCAGACCGAGAGTGCGAAGAACCTTTCTGAAATTTGTATTTAGCATTATACTTATCTTTATTACTTACAACCATATTTATATTATTTAAATAAAAAAATTATACTTCAAGAATATTTCTTGTTTTCCTTCTTCCTCTGATATTTGTCATATCACGATTTAAATTGTTTTGTGATGGTGTAACCCAACGAAGATTAGAAATATCATTATGAATACGATTACGATCTATGTGATCAACTTGTGGTAAATTATTATCATTCGGCAAGAATGTTTCCGCAACCAATCTATGAATCCTACAATTCCTTTTTACATCTCCGTACTGAATATAGACTTTACTATATCCGTGATTTGTAGCACAATAACATCCTTTTAAAAACTTATCACACATACGGGAATAAATAGTCCCATTTGATAATACATAATGTTTTGGACACTGTGGATGCGCTCCTACTTTTACATCAGGATTATTTGTCATAAATTCGTGGAGGAAAGTTTCATGATAAACATCTTTAAGTTCAATTAGATTATTCATTAACACAGTAAATGTTTTTATCCTTAAATATTATTATTTTAAGAAGTAAAATCCATCTTTTGTAATCCCTACATCTACATCTTCAGGCTCTCCTTCTTCAATATATTCTTCTATTGGTTCTTTGACATATAAAGGAGGAGAATAGTCTTCATTTTCATCTATGTAAGTATTTAAGATCGCAAGTAAATCATATCTTTCTTGTTGTTCCAAGAATTGTTTCACATCGTCCATTTTATATGATAAATATTAAAGTTTTAAAATATAATTTATTTTATAAATATAATAAATGAAAAAATTAGCAATCATCGTTCCAACATGTTCATACAATACTCCTGATGATCATGTATACGATCAACTACTCTCAAAAGTATTTATGGAATCATTACTAAATAGTTGTCCTGAATATGATATTAAAATATTCCTTGGATTTAATAATGATGATAAAGTTTATACAGAGTTTGATAATAGATTACTAGTTGAAGCGAAGGCTGTACAACATAAAAACTTATCATTTCAATGGTACATGTTTGATGATAAATATAAAGGCAAACCAACTCACATTTGGAATGATTTATCTAGATATGCTTTTGTGCTTGGCTATGAATATCAGTATGCCTGTGGTGATGATATTATGTTTCCGAAAGACAAGGGATGGTGTGGTAAGATGATTAAAGATTTAAAAAAAAACAATAATCTGGGAATCTGTGCTGGTGATAGTGGTAATCCAAACTTACCAATGACGCAGTTCCTTTATCACAGAAAACATTATGAGCTATTTTCTTGGATATATCCTCCACTTATAGAGAACTGGGGATGTGACAACTGGATACAAGAAGTATATCCTAAAAAATATGTATTATATTATCCTCAATATAGATTTTATAATCTTGGTGGAGAACCAAGATATGAAGTTAAGTTTAATGAAAACTTTATTAAAGCATTAATCCAAAGATACAGACCTGTAATTAATAGACACTTATCTCTTCAAGAAAATCATAAATAAGATAATGTTGTGTTTTTCCTTTCATCATCATATCCCATACTTCATCTATTGTATAAGATTCATAATTATCATAGTCATTCCATCCGTGATAGTACCATTCATCAGGATCTGGATCCTCTTCATCCAAGTCAAACTCAAATAGCTTATCCAGTTCTTCACATTCATCTTCATCAAGTTCCTCATATCTATACAAGTAGAGATAGAATAATGCTCGGTGCTGAGTGTCATCTTCCTCTTCCTTATAATCTTTAATTAATGCTATAATATCTCGTGTATTTACATATCCTGGAATATTACACTCATACCAATCTTGTTTTGCTTGAAGATATTTTCTTTGTTTTTCACCTTCTCTAACATCATCTACTATAAGTTCAATAAGTCTAGGAACACGGCTCGGTAAAGCAGCATTCAAAAATCCTCGCATACTGTAGCCACCAACCTCCTCCATAATTGTATGAAGTGCTTCCACATATACTTCATGTATACCAGCATGAACATCTAGACCATTACGATCATTGTTATTAGATGAATTATTATGTATCTTCATAGCATTATCCAAGATGTCCTTGTACTCTTTTGATGATAGCTTTTCCTTGACTTCTTCAACAGCATTGACAAGATTCATTGTATCGCTCATTGTTCTTGATTATTTAATTACTAGAAAATAAATAAAGCAAGTTTCAAAATTGAGGAGAAAATAATGAATTACTTAAAAAAACAATATTTGTGTAATATATTTAAAGATATGATCATTATCATACTAAAAAAAGATGCCTACAGAAATCCTTGAATACAACGAACAAAAGCAAAATGATAATGTTACTGAATCAGTTATAGAAATTAAATCCAATGAGAATGTATGTGTTCTTAATAATCATTGGAGAGAATTAGTAAAAGTACATGAAAAAAGACTTACAGAAAAAGATCAAGTTATTAATGCTCTTGAAAAGCAATTAGAAGCTCATCAACTTATAGAAGATAAAGATGTAAATACAGATATTACTTTTATGGATGCCTTCACATTACTACGGCATAAGGTTCAAGATTTAGAAGAATTAAAAGAAAAATTTATTAAGTATATGAATGATATACACGATATGCTTGATAGTCTTGAGGAAACTATTGCTTAATATAGATTGTCTTTTGCGTTTGTGTGGTATGCCCACGAATCCTCGCATGTTCCTTTAATATTTTCCTTAACTCTTCTATTTTACTATGATCATCGCTTTCAAGAGCAGTATGATATTCTTGTCCTACACTTTGAATGATAATTTTATACATCAAAGTTGTACTAATACTCTTTTTTAAATAGATTTTAGAATACTTCGTTAAAAGTTTAGATAAATCTATATTTTCATATTTTCTTCCTCCTTGTGTGAAGAACATATTACCAAAGCCATATTTCTTTTTATGAAACTCAATTAACTTCTTTAATGTTGGATCTTTAATTTCAGTAGTCTTTGTTTTATGCTTCACAGCTGTTTTGTATTCACTTATTGATAAAAAAGGATTACTACCAGATTTAATAACAAGATAATTTTTCATTAAATATTTTATCTTTTTAAAATCCTTGTATTGTATCAATTCAAGATTACTGTACTCATTACGAGATGGATACATCAAATATAATCTTAACAAAATTCTTAAATTAAGATATTCCCTTGCTACTCCTGAATCTGATTGTTCATACTTTTTGTTTTTAACTTCTTCTTCTATTGTATGATAATATTTCATTAATTCTTCAAGAGGAACAAAATTATCCTTCTGAGCACCAATCAACTCACCTTTTTCATTTTGCTGATAATATTTCTCTTGATTTGTTTGCTTTCTTTCTTTGTATCGTTTTAATTGTTCGCCATGATCATTTTGAATTAATAGAAAATCAATAATCGCAGTAAGTATATTTGCCTGAGTTGTTACTGGCTTATCCTCTAAATGTTCAAAGACTTTATCTACATCATCCACAAGAAATTTTAAGTTTTCATGTCCCATACTTCTTGCTAGTTTTGTTAGACGAAGTGAGTACTGTTCATTGGTTTTATACTTACGACTGGCTCGCATTTTAAGGAAGTATTCCAATATTTGTTCTTTATCATTCACAGGAAGCTCCATCAATTATTTATATAATTATTTATATAATTATTTCTATAAATGATTTTTAATATATTATGTGAACATTCCACCGAGAGCCATATCCCATACATCCTTTTGAGGATGCGGATTTACTGCTCTATGTATTGTTGCTTGTGATTGTTGTAAGATCTTTTGTTCCTTTTCCTTTTGTTTCTTTTCTTCTTTACGCTTTTTGCGGATCTGTTCATATCTCTGAATCGCATTAAATTGTGCTTCTTCTAAATCAGACTTAGATAATTGATTCTGTGTTTTCCTTGGTTCAATGACTGACTCAACAACATTCTTTAGTTCCTTTTCCTTTTTTGTTAATGGCTTCGGAATATCTGCTCCTTGTTCACGAAGTAATTTATTTCGTGCTCTTGTTTCCTGTGCCTTGAGTCTTCCTGCTTGAAGTTTTTCCAGATGAGCAGGACTCATTTGTTTTTTTGGTTTTAATGCTTTAAGTCGTTCCTTTTCTTCTTGTTTGGCTAATTTCTTTGCTTCTCTTTCTTGTGCTTTTCTTTGCTTTTCAGACTCCTTTGCTGCTTCTCGTACAATTCTTCTTTGTTCGGCTTTTTCTTCACGAGTAAGTTTCACAGGCTGTACCTTTGGTCCTTTAAATATATCTTCATTTGTCATCCTTTCTTTTTTCTGAATAACTAACTGCTCTGCTTGTTCTTCCTCGGCTTCAAGTTCTTCTAGTATTTCCATTTTAATAATTTCGTCTTCATCTTTAAAAGCATCATGCTGATTGTTATCTTCTACTTTATCTTGTATATTATCAGGGATGTGAACATTAGCATCTTGTACAGGCTCTGGCTCAGGTGGAGGAGCTGTGAAATCAGGTAAATAATCAGACATTTATAATATTGAATATATTTTATTTTTCTAAATAAATAAATTTTTTGCGCGAACTATAACATTTTTAAAAACATGATAAATAATTATCATTTTATGTTACAAGATATTTTTACTATTTAAATGTCATTTTTATGTTCTTCCTGAACTTCTACCAACTTTAAAGTCTTCCTTCTGGCGGATATGGAATACGATTTGCGTATTGCCCTTAAGCCCTTTCGCAAGTACTTCATTTACATCTACAAGATCAACACCAATATCAGTGATCATTAATGGTTCTGAATTGTTACAATCAACATATACTCTTTCATAAGGCTCGTAATAAAGAGCACCATGTGAATTGCCTCTAACATCATATCTCGGACAAGCATAAACAATTTTTGAGATTGATCCCTGAGCAGCATTATATGATTGTTGTTGTGTTGGTCTCCATCGTATGAACATATTATCAAATAGTGAGGAATCTGGTTTAACATTAGATTTAAATATGATATTATTTGTAGTTGATCCAGCATCTTTGTCAACTGATTCAACAATTGGAGTATGATCAAAACCTAGTTGTCTCATCATATCATTATTTGGAATCATTTCAACTGTTAATGCTGTATCATATTTTACATCAGGTCCTAAGCACATAACCCAATTACGATCTTGTCCACCAGAAGCATTGATTGTATCATAAACTCCTACACTGGATAATGCTAGAGGATTCGGCGCATATCCAATAGATGCCTCAACCACACCACGACCACTATAATCCATTGTAAGATTATCAACCTGTTCTACATCCTGAATGGAATCACTTGCGGATTGTGTATTTATATCATATCCATAAAATCTATTATCAGTGTATCCACGATAATTTGCCGCCGTGACTCCCGCATCAAATCGTGAAATATCTATTGACTGAGTAGCCACTTCTATTTCTACTTTCGCATACAGTAAATCACAAGCTTGTCCGCATGGTCGTAATGCTCCTGAGCCAGTGTCTATTAAAGTTGTTGTTGCGGTTTTATTATCTACAAGGACAATTTTAATTGCTTCTCCATATCTCTCAAATCTTACTTTATTGAAAAATGTTCCTTTAGATGTATCAAAGGATCCGTTCGGTACAGCATTACTATAAGACGCAGAAGGTACTTCCACCATCTGGACTCCTTGTGCCGCAGTTTGTACGATTGCTGCTTGTCCTACTGAAAATGAAGTTGGAACAGTCGCACCACCACCACTATCACGATTTATTGTAAATACATAATCATAAAACTCATCTATAAAATTTCCTGGAGTCTCGGCTTGATTTGGTTGCTGTTCTATATTATTAAAATCTGAGGGAGCTGATCTATCTATTGGAATATTCCTTACAAGACCAACTTTAATATCTCCAGTAGCAGATGAGAAATCAAACTCACAAACTCCAGATGTAGATGATAAATATGTACTAGACATAATTGCTACGCACTCTTCTGGCTGAGCAGAACCACATGTGATTGTATTACCTGAAACTGTAAAATCTGTTGTTTTAGTATATGGTCCTGGAAAAACTTCAGCGATTTCATCAGTTGCTGGATTTATATTATTATCATTAATACAAGCTGTAAATGAACCAGAACCAAATGTTGAAGAAATATCAGTTGCCGAAGCATTCTGATTAAAAGTTATTTTATATGATTGGAATGGATCACCAGGATCAGTAATTAGTTCTACTTTGGCTTCATTAAAATTACTAAATGTTTGCCGACATATATTGTTCATTTGTGTTTGAAGTGCGGCGGCAAAGCCGACACTATTATATTCTCCTTCTGGTACTTCAAGGAAAACAACCGAGTTCGGTCCAGTATCAAAACCATCTGGATAATCCTCATCGCCCCAATACAGTCCCATTCGTGCGCCGCGTTCACCAATTCTAATTGAAAGATCTCTATCAGCAAGAACAGATACAACTGCTATTTCTGAATTGGCTTTAATCATCAAAGGAGATTTCATATGGTTCTTGTAAGAGAATGGCTGTTCAATACCAACTCCAGAAGTTCCATCGTATTCCTGTTGTTTAGAAGATGTTATTACAAGACTCATTTTATGATATAAATTATATTTATTTTATTATTAAAAAAAAAATGTAAATAGATAATATAAAAATGCCTGTCAAGAATAAACCTCGTGGAGATCCTAAAAGAACAGCAGCAGTGAAAAAAGCCATGACTGATAAAAGAAATGGCGTTAATCGTCCAAAAAAGGGCAGCTTGCCCCGTAATCCTCACGCACAAACTCGTGCCCCAGGTGATAAAAAAATGAAGCGTGTACAATTCTTACAATTGACACATGATGTTCCTTCTATTGCGGAGGAATCTAAAAAAGTAAATGAAAGTGAAGTATTTGATAATAAGTGAAACAATCTATGATTATAGTTCTTCTGTAATGACTTCTTCTTCTTCATCACTACTTTCTAACAAAGACATCTGGCGCTTTAATTCAGCCATCTTCTTTTCTTTTTTTGACATCTTATAACTTTTCTTATTCTTAGCAATATCCATTGTAAGTTTATGATTTTGTTCTTCTAATTTTTTAAATTTGTCTCTTGGAACATAATCCTGACGCTCCGCAAGTTTATTTTCTAAATCATAAAGAATAGTCATTAATTTTTGATTTACTTTACGAGAATCATCTAAATCTTGTACTAATGCTTGATCTCTTTCTTCCTTCACACGCTGATATATTTCTTCTTTGTATAATGTCATAGCAAGTGCTTCGTGATTTCCATCTCTTGTTTCATAAAGTTTTAATTTATCTCTTAACAATTTAACTTCATTCCTTAGTTTACTTGGTTCAGCTAAACTTAATAAACATTCATATATTGCGGATGTAAACACTCTTGTTCCTCCGTTTTTAGTTAATGCCATAATTTCATCTTTAAGAGTTCGTTTTAAATTTCTTTGTTTCATAGTTTTATTTACTCCTTCTTCGTATGCGAACTCTCCATCCGCATAGTAATCTAACATCTTAACAGCCAAAGCATCAATTTCAGATTCAGTAAAAGATTCCTTTTCTCCTTTCATTAGTAACAATAAATATTATATCCTTAAATAATAAAACACAAATAAAATGTATAATAAAATAATTATCTAGTGAGCGTCGGTATGTATTGGTTCATTATGTGTTATAAAAGAGCCATTTGTGTCTCAAATATGCTAATTGTGTAATTGATTATAAAGTAAAGTGTAATTATTTTAAAGGTAAGTGTAATGGTTATAAAGGTAATGTTACTGATTTAATGGTAAAACACAAGGAACTAGAATATAATAAAAAGCTATTCTATAAAAAAAAGAGAATATATGAAATATGAATGTTATATACAGCCAGAATAAGTGGAAAAGAGCGAAACGGCGTTTTTTGTGCTTTTGCCTTTCTTTTCCAAACGCTGCCTTGTAAAAGAAAACACTTGCCTTTTACTCGCCTTTATCAAAATAACCATGAGCCACACATTGGCTCTTTTTACTACACAAATCGCCTCTTTCTGAAACATTGTAAGATATAATCATCTTCATCATATGTTCCGATTTTAATAAGAAACAATATACAACATAAGAAGTATGTATGATCCGTTGATGATACTTTTAGTTTATTAAGTCTTCTATTTCCAAAGACTTGTACAAAGATCATTGCTTTCTCTTTTACTTGTGATATAGTAGCTCCTCCTCTCATACCATCAATGATAAATTTATTGCTCTTGTTTTTGTAATATTCAATATCATACTTGTTATTTAGTTTTTGCTTGGAAACCAAAATATCTTTCCAATACAAACAAAGATCTCCCATTCTTGTGAAAATTAATGAATTTAATCTTAAATATTTAAAATAAATATAATACATACAGTATAATGAATATTAAGTATATCATACCAAGTTATCAGCGAGCAAACAAGTTTAGTGATCTTACATATGAGTTTCTTAAATTTCAAAATATAGATTTACAAGATGTGTGGCTTATTCTAAGGGAAGATGATCCTCAGCTGGAGATGTATGGAATGATTCCTGTTAATCATTTACTAACTGATACAAAGGGCATTGGTATGACTCATAATGAAATTACAAGCTTCTTTGATGATGGTGATTATCTCGTAGAATTAGATGATGATATTAAAAAGATTATTGATACAGAACGAAAACCAATTACAAATTTTAAAGATATATGTGTTGATATGTTTCAACAATTAAAGTTAAAAAAATTATCATATGGAGGAACATATAGTGTTGCTAATCCTCTTTTTATGAAAGGATGTGAACATTATACAACGGATCTAAGATATTGTCTTGGAGCTTGTAGATTTAGAATTAATAGAAAGGATATTGTACTTCATACAAACTATGCTGAAGACTTTGAGAATTGTATTCTTCATTATATCAGAGATGGTGGAATACTAAAGAACAATCATATTGCTCCTGTAACAAAAAACTATTCTCCAGGAGGATGTGATGGGGATGGACGCAACATAGACACAGAAAAGAATGATAAAGAATATCTAGCAAATAAGTATCCTGATTATTGTAAGTTGTTCCAAAGGAAGAATAAAAAATGGGATTTAAGATTAAAAGATAAAAGAATATAAATGTTCTATACAATCCAATTAATTAGATTTCATATCTCAAATCAAATACATCTAAGAAATAGAAGACGCCTTAATATAAGTTGTAAAAGATTATTAGATAATCGCAGAAGACTAAGAGTAATGGATATGGAATTACTGAAGAAAAAAAATTAATTTATTTAAATAAAAATAATATTTTACAATATATAACAATAATACAATGGAAGGAAAAGGTCCTCAGATTCAACCAGTGAAAGATCCAGAAGCAGCTCCAAATAAAACGGGATTACCACCGATCCATCCGAATCTACCACAGATTGAAGGACATGGAGGAGGCGCAATGCTACTCATGATAAGTCCGGTAAAAACCGGAAAATCAACGATTATCAGTAATCTATTATTAAATAGTGATTTTTATGATGGACAAGAAAGATTTGATCAGGTAAATATAATTAGTAATACAATCGCAAATGATATTACATCAAGATTTTTAAAGAAAGCATTTGATGTATATGATCAATATGATGATGCTATTATTCATGGAATCGTTGAAAAACAAAAAGCATATGAAAAAGAAGATCAACCAGAGATCGCAGTTGTTCTTGATGATTGCTTAGGAAGTATTAGAAGGGAAGCAAAAGTGAATCATTTAGCAAGTCGGTACAGACATTTTAATATTAAGTTACTTGTGATAAGTAGTCAGAATTTCCGAGCAGTCTCTCCTGTCATTAGACAGAACGCAACAAATGTAATTGTTGGAAGTCCTTTTCCAAACAGAAAAGAATTATATAAGATCGCAGAAGAATATGGAGATTTATTTGGAGGAGCAGATAATTGGATCAATGTATATAAGGCAGCAACTCCAAACAGATATGATTTTATTCATATGGATTTACAATCAAATCCTCCAAAGATGTACAAAAACTTTGATACTCTTGTAGCTGAAGGAGAAAGAAATTTAATTAATGCTCCTGATATGAGTGAGGATATTGAAAATAAAATTAATTTAAGTGATCAAAAAGAAAATATTGAAGATAAATAAATATGGACTCATTAGGTATTAATAGTGCTATGGCGCAGGCAAATGCTCTTACATCTCAAACGGAAGAAGCACGGGCGGAAAGGTCTGATCGTATAAGACAAATACAAACTCAAAATCAAAAAGATAAGAATGCTGCTACTAATCAAATATCATCTGATCGTAATTCATTCCTTGCTATGGATGGAATGTCTGGTGGTGAGACATTATATAAACTCGCTACAAGTGGAGCAGAAACATTACAAGATTATCGTTTAGCTCAAGGTAAAGCAGATTTTTTAGGAAGACAATTAAAAAGATCTCTTGCTGGAGATTTTGCTAGGAGTGTTGATAATGCTACTGGTAATGCTATAAGTGGTCTTGTAAATAATTATGGAGTAGATCCAGCCGCACCAACAAAGAAATATGCTCCTGGAAGACTTCAACTTCGTGCGGGACAAAGATATGATGCTACGGCAGATTCAAGTCGTGCTCTTGGTCCTCAAACTCAAGCAGAACAAAGAGTCGCTGAACAAAATAGCCAAATGGCTCTTAGTGAATTTAATAATGTAGCCGAAGCATCAGAACCAGTTCCAGATCGTACAGCAAGATTAAATAGAGTCGCAATTGCTGATAACCAATTACCAAGAGAAGGAACAAGGACTGAAGCAACTCCTGAAGAAGCAGCAACACAACCAGATACACCAGCACAAGTAAATCTTCAAGATAGTGATACTCGTTTTGTTGCTCATGGTAATCAACCAACAACAAATCCTGCCTTGGGTGAACAACGAACATTTAATAATACTGCGGCACAAGGTGTGACTGATATTGAAGATAAAGCTCCGACAACTACAAAACCTGCTGCTGGTTCATTAGAAGAAGCAGTCCAAGATGTTCGTGGAAAGCTATCAGGAGTACAATCTAAATTTGAGAAGGTACAGGCTTTTGCCTCAAATCCTCTTGTTAAATCTGGAATGAAAGTAGTAGGAAATATTCAAGGTGGTGAAGATATTTATGATTTATTTGAGAATAGAAATAAGTTTGATGATAAAGGTCAGGCTGGTGCTGGATGGCATGAAGGAGCTCACATATTAAGTAGTTTGGGAACAATATCTGATGTTGCTGGTATTTTCCTTCCTGGTGCGGAGGAGTTAGGTGCTGCTCTTAATATGGGAGGAGAAATATTAAATAGTGTAGGAGATCATGAAAAGGATGTAGCAAATGCTTCAACAGTATTTACAAACGCATCTAATACTCTTGCTGCGGCATCAAAACCAGTAGCGATAAGTGAGGGATTACAAACCGCGGGACTTGTAGCTGGTGCGTCAACTCATTTAGGAACCACTGGTACTGGCGTTGCGACATTTTGATCATATATAAATTTTTTTCAATGATAAAATAAAATAAAGTATTTATGTAAAATGGTAAAAGTTGGAGATGATGTCTCATTTAAAATAGGTTCACTAACAGTTGAAGGAGAAGTTGTTGGACACGAAGGAGCTCAACATCGTGTAAAGATTACAAAAAGACCAAAAGGATTTCCTATTGGAATGAAGTTTGCTACTATGACTACAAGTTCATTAAATGTTGATCCGATACTTGGTGCGATGCCTTCCAAACCAGCCAAGAAATCTAGTAAAGGTAAAGTTCCTAAAGGTTCTCACCGAATGCCTGATGGAAGTATTATGAAAGATAGTGATATGCCGAAAGGTAAGAAAACTAAAAAGAAATAATCTTTTTTTTTATTTATGTTTTAAAAATTATTTTATATGTAAATTATAAAATGCCGACTCAATCATTCTTTACAGCAGAGCAAAGAATTCCAATATCTCAAAAGAAAGTATCCGTTCGTGCGGAGAATGGTCTTTCTTATCAACTCGGGCAGCAAGTTAATTTTGTCATTCCCGCTGGTGTAGGATACATGATGCCTCAGGAATCATATCTTCGTCTAGATGTTAAAGTTAAGCTTCCTGTAACTTCAGCAAGTGGAACTGTAACTCGTTTATGTCTTGATCAGGAGATTGGTGCGAATGTATTAATCCGTGATGTAAGGATCAGTTCAGGTGGTGCTCAGAATGTTTTACTTGAAGAAATTCAAAATGCTAATATTCTTACATCATTAAAGTATGATTATGAAACAAATGAAACTCTAAAATCTAAACGAGCTCTTACTGAAGGAGCTGTTGATTTTACTCCTGGTGCTCGTCGTACATTTGGTAGTGAAGAAACTATTGGATGTAATCACCAAGATAATCCCTACTTCTCAGCCAGCGCGGCTGGATCGGACGGCAATGGTTCTGATCAGTTCTTGACGGATGATGATTTCCAGACTGTAAAATGTTTAATTAAGATTCCTGGAGGAATTTTTAACAATGATAAAGTTTTCCCACTTCAATTAACTGAAGGACTTCGTATTGAGCTCTTACTTGAAGAACAGACTAATGTTTTCCGTCAGTTAACAAATGTTGTAAAAGATAATAGTATTCAATCAAATCCTCGTTTCCATTCATTAAATGGATCGTGGACAACTCCCAATGTATGGGGGACTAGTGCTCCCGCACAGACTGTTTTCTATGTGAATAATGTTAATAATTATGCGACGGTTGATCAGTTCCCTTTTGTTATTGGTGAAAGTATTGCTTTTTTCAATCCTACTACTGGAGTTGAAATCGTCCCTTACCGAACAAGTGACAATCAGCAAGTAGGTTCTCGTATTCAAGGCTTAGATTTTGTGAGTGCCTCTGGTGGTATTCCAATCCAAGATGGAGCTGGTCTTGTTGCTGTAACTATTGAATCGTCTAATATTACTGGACTCGCTGCTGCGATTGATCCTAATTTTGCTATAATCTCATATACTCCAGAGCGCGCCACTAATTTTGAGCCGACCTGTAGTATTGATAATGTAGAACTTCTTGTACAGCAGGTTGAGATGCCTGAAGGATATACCAGTAAGATGATGTCTATGTTAAAGTCTGGAGGAGCGATGAACTATGATTTTACTTCATTTACCAATTACAAATATTCTCAATTAGCATCAGATCGTCAAGTAAATATTCGTCTACCAATCCAAAACTCTAGATGTAAGTCTGTACTTGCGATCCCTGTTGATGGTAGTGTTTACGAGACAAAGGATGCTATGCGTGGTAAGGGAACATACACTATCAATAATGTTCTTTCTGATTGTGGTGCGAACGGTTCAAATAACTCTCTCCGATCTGGATTAACTGGTATTTGTGATAGAGCCTCAAACTATCAGTTTATCTATGATGGAAAACTAAATCCTTCAAGGAAAGTTCCTGTAAATCGCATTGCTACTATTTCTGGACAGTATCAAGGAATGGATCAGCAATGGCTCATTGAATCTGAGAAAGCACTATACATGGCTGGTATTGAACCATTATCATTTTTGAACTACCAGAAGAATTGGTTTATTGGTCGTGCTCTTTCGCTCCAGAATGGTGTCTATGATGCTAGAGGAAAAGATTTCAATCTCCAAGTTGAATATACGGAAACATCTGGACAGCCGACTAAACCTCATCTCTGGAATTGTTTTGTAAGTCATCTTAGGAGAATTGTTGTCCGTGGAGATTCTATCTCAGTTGAAATATAGATTATT
>JAAHTH010002327.1_pt1 | contig 14829 bp, 13 predicted proteins | sample 6116091 | NCBI WGS metagenome assembly JAAHTH01 (sample SAMN13939990, study PRJNA603662) | sponge metagenome | isolation source: marine sponge | host: Mycale hentscheli | place: New Zealand | collected 2006
AATAAAAATGCGTCTAATGATGAAATTATTAAAACAATTAAAAATTTACCTATTACAGATTTAACCGGAAGTACAATATCTATAAACCAACCCTTTAGTTTGGGAAACTCAAATAACTATTTATTTGGTAATAAGGGTGATTCTAATGAGGATAAAGTTAAACCTTTAATATTGAATAACTCTAAAATAACTAACAACAGTAAATTGTTATGGACAGAAATTACTGATGATGAAAAGTATAAAAAGAAAGTTTCATATGAAGAAGTAAAAAATGATTATAAAATATATTATTATAATAATAATTTAACTTATAATTTATTTAATTATGCGTTTATTAAACCAGTTACAGACAAAGTAGTTAAAAACAGTGAGAAAAATAGTATATATAAAATTAAAAATATAGGAGAGATTGATATTTCGGCTACTACTGCACCAGATGGTATATATATTAATAAAATTAATACAAAAGAACCTAATCTAAAATTAATGCCTACCGATTATTATATGACTGATTGGTTATGGTATCAACAACAAGGTAAGAGTGAGAGGGCTTATTTATTACTTTCTACTTTACCATTTAGAAAATTTAAAGATATAAAAAATATTTTTACTAGTCAAAATGTGAAAACAGGAATTTTACAATTACCTAAATATTATACTTATTTTATAGGTGCATTGTTATGGAGGGCAGATGCAACAAACTCAACCCCTTTAAATGATGTTACTAATTGGAAATATGTTTCTGGAAGTACTACTGCAGACTATTCAAAATTATATAGTGATTTTAATAAATACTTAAAAATTGGTACTACAACTGCAAATTCTGGGCTGGTAGATGTTACTATTGATCAATCATTACTAAATATAATACCAACATCGATTAAGAAAACATTAATAGATAACTTTACAACGTGGGCAGAAAATGTTACTGGATTTGAAAAATTTGAGAACTTAATTAAAAAATATAAATCAATTAATAAGGGAGATTTATATACTTCTACTACACTACAAGCGGTTGGAAATGAGATGGCACAGACAGATAATAGTGTAGTAAGTGAATTTTTAAAATTAGATAAGTGGATATTAACAGATACTAATTTATTTGTTTCAGTTAATAATACAAATGAAAGTATTAGTGAGTCGGATATTAACACATATTTAGATGTTTTTAAAACAAAGTTTAAAATAACAGAAAAAAATAACACCAATGGTGATTCTGCAGATGCAGAAAAAATAAAAGAAAAAAGTAATAAAACTGAAAACGCTATCAAACTAAAAATTTATCAGTATTTTAAAAGTGTAAATGATAAGTGGGTTAGTGATCCAGATACCTATACTAATTTATGTAATAATAATAGAAACTTAATAGAATATTTTAAATTTATAGATAGAGGATGGGATGACATCGGAGATAAGGCAATTATAAACTTATCCACATTAAATAGTTTATCCCAAAATTTAGATACCAGTATTTATTTCTTTATTTCTAAAATATTAAGAGATAATAATTTCCTTTTCCAAATATTACCAACATATATCAACTATAAAGATCCTGTTGAGGTAGAAGAAATGTTTATGCCAATACCTAACGTAAGTGAAAAAAATCGTTCAGGTGGTCCCGCATATGTTTGTATATTTGCTGGTGGTAATTCAGAAGTTTTAGATATTGGAGATAGTAATCAATATACATTTGCAAATGATGGGTATAGTTTTAAAAACCCACCTAAAGATGTAAATGGTGGTAAAGATAATGCACTGGTTGCGTTTAGAGTTGCATTTGGTGCTGAAAACCAAAGTATATTCAAAAACGTTTCATTATCACAACAAGAACACAAACAAACAGGTGAATATTTTAAAGTATTATCTGACGTAATAGATAAAAGAGGTGGAACACAAAGATCTTATCAAGGGACAGATTTATTAGAATTATTTAAAACCAGATCTTATACCTGTAATATAGAATCTTTAGGTTGTATGAATATACAACCATTAATGTATTTCGATTTACAAAACGTGCCGTTTTTTAATGGGGCATATATGATTACAGGTGTTAACCATAGTATATCACCAAATACTATGTCAACTAGTTTTACTGGTGTTAGACAATCGAAGTTTGTAACATCGTATGTTGAGGAAGGTACTGCATTTTTAAATATAGATGAAAACGAAGATTTGGGTATTGAACCGGTGGAATTTGCAAACTTATTAAGTTCATCCCCAATTTATACTATTGGAATTAGGGAAGAAGTTGAGAACGAACCCCATCCAACAGTAACGGTAGAAAATTTAAAGAATTTAGGTGTAGAAGATACTATTGCAACTCCGTTTTTAGTTAATCAATTAAACAGTATTTTAAATAGGTTTAATATAACAACCAACTCACAATTTACTATGTTTATGGCAAACATATTAAGTAATTCAGATAATTTTAAAAATATATCAAAACCATATAATATACCGCCTGAAGAATTAGAAAATTCCATAGTTAAGTTTGATAATAGTAGTCCATTTAGTGGTAAAACTAAGTATTATGATGTTACAACAGTATTAAATGCACCACCTTACACTCAATACGTTACAGGAGGTACACCAAATGATATAGTATATAACCCACCAATATTGTCAAACAATAAAGGCGAGTTAGGTAATACAGAATTGGGGGATAATTATAGATTTAAGGAGAGAGGTTATTTATATATAAATGGTAAAAACGATTATATTGCACTTACTGGAACATCTGAAAACTTTTTCTTAAAACCATATTCTTTAGAAACTATGGAAAATAGTATGTTGATTGCGGGGTATGTATGGAACGGTAAAAAACCAAAGGATAAGTTAGAAGGTGCAAACAAAACATCTAAAGAGTCTGGGATTGCTACAGTATTATCAAAAACTACTGAAGAAGTCGGTACAGAATTAGAAAAAACTATAATTATGTGGGAAAAAGTCTTAAAAGAATTTGCATCAAATAGTGATAAAAAACCACTTATAGATTACGAAAGAGGTTAGATACTTTTTTTTCTGAAAAAAAAATACTATATTTGTATTTATGATATTTGGAAACATATTAACCGAAGAAGATATTAATATCAACAACTTAAACAAAATAGAAGACATAAATGATATTAATAATTCCCTACCTACTATAATAATAGGGTGGGAAAAAACAAAAATAATTATAGGTGAAGACAATGTTTCCATACTTCATAAAAAAATTAAAAACGATTTATATTGGACATTTAATCAAAAAGAAAGAAAGGTAGATTACGAATTAGACATTGAAAATTTTAAAGATGTGTGTCTTAATGAAATAGAGAATAAAATAAAATATATTTATGTGGATGTTTTACATGACACTAAACGTAAAATTAAAAAAATAATTAATAAAATAATTGGGTTAGAATATATTATAACATATAAAAATAATAAAAATATGTTATATATTTTTGGTGAAGGATTAGTTTTTGGTATCGATTTAAATATGTGTGAATTTATAGGGATAGAAAAGAATAAAATAATAGAGAAAGTAAATAACATTTCTGACGTAACTTTACATCAAAATGAAATATTTAATATATGTAAGGATTTAATAACAAATAATAGAGAAAAGATAATACCTTACATATATTATAATGGAACAAACAACAAAAATAGTAACTCTAGCATCATTTGTTAATGAAGATAAAGTAAAAAGCTTTAAAAGTTATATTAATAAAAGGTTTAGAATACTCGAAAAAAACATATTTGAGTATACCTCACCACAAGAAGAAGGTAAAAAAATACTAACCTTTAGGTTATATCTTAGAGATGGTAAAAAAATTAATACTAAATCATTTTTCCCAGTTACAATAATAGTACATAAAAAAGGAGAATGTTTTTATACCATAAATGCGTTAAATAAATTAATTGAATCTGAAATAAATGGTGATAACGGAAACATTAATTATAAAGATTACCAAATTGATTGGGATAAATACCAAAATAAAATATTAGTAAGTAAAAATAAAGAATTAAGTATAATTGATATAGAACGTCATTTTTCTTAAAAACTATATATTTATAATAAAGACATTATTATGGACAAACAAGAAAAAAATAAAGAAGAAACTAATTTAGAAACTACATTAAACAATTTTTTAAATGTAAATGAAACTAAAGAATGTGAAGGCGAAGAGTGTTTAATTAATGATGGTAAAGAAATTGTAGAAAGAGTAGAGAAAATTTATAAGACTACTGATGGTAGACAATTATTAATGTAAGAAAAATGAGTAAAAAAGATTTAATAAAAGAAGAACTAAAAAGACACATGCAATTGTTGGAATATACTTTTTACATGGAAGAACCTAAAGAAGATGAAAATAATCTTTTATTAGGTGCATTAGACACATTAAATGAACAAGATCCACCAGAAGAAGATGCTGATGATGCTGATCCTTTTACTGAACCAGGTGGTGACGAAGGTACTACCAACGAAGATCCTTTTGCAGATACCGAAGGAGGTGATACAGAAACTGATCCTTTTGCTGACGAAGCTGGTGCAGAAACAGACCCATTTGCTGACGAAGGTGGTGCAGAAATTGAAGATGAGGTTGCAGATGAAGGTGGAGATGAAACTGTAGAAGTAGACGTTACCGATATAGTTGATAAAGCAGAACAAACTAGAACTGAAATTGAAGGTATGACATCAAAAATGGATGAATTATTAGGTAAATTAGGTGACTTAGAAGGAAAAGTAGGTGATATGGATCAAGTAATCAATAAAATTGACGGTTTAGAAAAAGAAATTGCAGAAAGAAACCCAACACCTGTAGAAAAATTAGAAATGAGATCTATGGATTCATTTCCTTATAGTATATCATTAACTGATTATTGGTCAGATAAAGAAGGATATGATGTTGGTGGTAAAAAAGAAGAAGAGTATGTTATTACACAAGGTGACGTAGATAGTTATAGTGTTGATGAGATAAAAGACTCTTTTGATTACAACAAAACAGACGAAGATTAACCCCAAAAAAAATATTTGACAATTAAAATTATTATGTCTATAATTAGACATTATAACACTATTTGAGTATTGACTTTCTCAAAAAAGGTTATTATATTTAAACAATTAATAATTTTAAAAAAAACAATATGACAAGTTTAGATGCAATTTTAGCTCAGTACGAAACTAACGCTGAAGCAGGAACAAAAAAACCTAAGATATCTAATGAAGATAGACTTAAAAAGTATTTCACAGAGAAACTTCAAAAAGGTATGAAGAATGCCACTAGAAGGTTTAGAATATTACCAGCAAAAGATGGTAAGTCACCATTTGAAGAAGCTTATTTCTATGAAAGACAAGTGAATGGTAAATATGAAAAAATTTACTGTAATAAATTAAATGATGGTGAATACTGTCCTATATATGAAGCTAAAGAAGCTTTGATGATGGAGGGAAGTAAGAAAGCTAAAGAAATGGCTAGAGAATATACACCTCGTAAATTTTATGTGGTAAAAGGTATTGATAGAGATAATGAAGACCACGGTGTAAAATTTTGGAGGTTTAAACATAATTACACTGGTAATGGTGTAATGGACAAGTTGATGCCACTTTTTAAGTTAAAAGGTGATATAACTGACGCTAGAGAAGGAAGAGATATTATCATTACTACTAATCGTAATGAAAAAGGGTGGAGTGTAGTAACATCTATTATGTGTGATGACGTTAGTATTTTAACCGAAGATAGTGCAAACGCTAACGAATGGTTTAATAATGAAGAGACATATAGGGAAGTGTATTCTAGAAAGTCACCAGAGTATTTAGAAATTGTTGCAAAAAATATGACACCTATCTGGGATTCCGAACAAAGTAAATATGTTGCGGAAGAAGAAAAAGAAGAAAACGAAACATCGTCTTTAGAGGAGGAAATAACATTTATGAGAGAGGAAAATAAACCTACTACTTCTGATAATATTACTACTACTAATGATGAGGTAGAGACTACTTCTTTAGAGGATGATAATAATGATGATTTACCATTTTAATTTATAATTTATGATGGCAAAAAAACCATTGAAGAAAAAAACATCTGACTTTACGTCAATAAGAAAGAAATTTTCATCCAAAGAAAAGTACAAAGAACAAAAGTACTTTGATTTGGGTGAATCCTTTCAAAAGGCTACAGGTGTACCTGGTCCAGCAATGGGACAAATCAATATGATGTTAGGTCATTCTGATACAGGCAAGACAACCGCACTAATACAAGCTGCAGTTGATGCTCAGAAAAAAGGAGTATTACCAATATTCATTATTACCGAACAAAAATTTAGTTTTGAACACGCTAAACAAATGGGGTTAGAAACTGAATATGTAGAAGAAATAGATGAAGAAACTGGTGAAGTTACCGGTTATTGGGATGGTTTTTTACTATATAAGTTAGGTTTCGACTATATTGAACAGGCATTTGAGTATGTTACCGAAGTTTTAGATGGTCAAAAAAACGGTGAAGTTCCTCATGATATCTTATTTTGTTGGGACTCTATTGGTACGATACCATGTAAAATGAGTTTTGATGGTAAAGGTGGTAACCAACACACCGCTAGGGTTATATCAGAAAAGTGGGGTATGGGTATGGCTCAAAGGATTACTTCATCTAGAAAAGAATCTTCACCATATACTAACTCTATGATTTTTGTTAACCAACCTTGGGTTTCACTACCTGATAATCCATTTGGACAACCTAAAATTATGCCAAAAGGAGGTAATTCAATATATCTATCATGTGCATTAGTATTCTTATTTGGTAATCAAAAAGATGCAGGTATCTCAAAATTATCTGCAACTAATAAAGGTAGAAAAGTTAATTTCGCAATAAGAACAAAGGTAGGTATACATAAAAATCATATGAATGGTTTAGGATATGCAGACTGTAGAATATTAGCGACTACACATGGTTTTATCGAAGATGATAAAAAAGCAATTGATACCTACAAAAGTGAACATAAAGACTACTGGTCTGAAGTGTTTGAAAATGTAGGAGATGATGTTATGGATTTTGTTATAGAAAATGATGAAAACTATATTGAAGCACCCGTAGACTATACTGATCAATAATTTATATATTAACCTATAACATATGATCAGTGAAAATACCCCATAAGAAAAAAAAATACAGTAATACTTTATTAGTAGATGGTGATTCTTTATTAAAAACTGCCTATTTTGGGGCAAAAAATTTATATTATAAAGAAAACCATATAGGGGGAATATTTCAATTCCTTACAATGTTGAGGAAATCCCTCAATGAACACAAGTATGATAGAGTATTTGTATTTTGGGACGGTCAATTTAGTGGTAGACTAAGGTATGATATTTATAAAGATTATAAGTCTAATAGAGATAAAGATTTTTATAATGAAACACCACCTTCCGAACCAGAACTTTTCATACAAAAAGAAAGAGTCAAACAATATCTTGAAGAGTTATTTATAAGACAATTTGAGGATATTATTATAGAAGCAGATGACTCAATTGCACATTATTGTACATTATTAAGGGAAAATGAAAAAGTTGTTATAATTACAAACGACAGAGACATTTTACAACTAATAAGTGAACGAGTAGGTGTCTACCTTTTAAATAAAAGAAAAATTATTAGTATTAATAATTATAGTAGTTATTTCTCCCATCATTATACAAACCTTAAATTACTAAAAATGTTATCTGGAGACAGTAGTGATAATATAAAAGGGATAAAGGGTGTTAGTGAAAAAACAATTATAAAGTATTTTCCTGAATTTGTTACTAAAACTTTGACATTGGAAGATATTTTAATTAAAATTGAAGATATACAAAAAGAAAGAAAAACAAGATTGAGAACATTAGATAACATTAAAAACAAAGTTACGGTAGGAATTCAAGGTGACAAAATATTTGAGATTAATGAGAAACTAATTGACTTAAAAAAACCACTACTAACTGAAGAATCTAAAACTATGTTAGAACAAATTTTTGTTACACCTATAGATCCTGAAGATAGAACGACTAAAAACGTTATTAAGATGTTATTAGAGGATGGATTGACAATGGCTATACCTGGGGGTAGAGACGGTTATATAAACTTTTTACAACCGTTCTTAAGAATAATAAAAAAAGAACAAAGTTATTTTAAAAACACACAAAACCAATTATTATGAAAAAGAATTATGAAAATTTACCTTATGAATTTTTATTATTAATTAATAAAAAACCAATTGTAGGTAGGAACTTCCAAATTAAGGGATTTAATAATGATAGTTTACGTTCTATCGAATTAAAGGATGTAATAGACGATGTAGTATTACTAATTCAGGATCAGTTTAAATCTAAAAGTAGAACTTATTTATGGAGATATTATAACCCTTATTTAATACAAAATACTGAAGATGTTGAAGAAACAAGAAAAGATATTTATGAAAATGAAGATATCTTTACATTACAAATTAAAGTAAAAGGTAGAGTAGTGGCTCAGAAGGTTTTTAGTGGTAATGACTACCCACCAAAGGTAAGATATGATGTAGATATTAGGGCAATAATTTCTGAAATCATCTCTAAAATACAAAACGGCTTGAGTTATGAAAATTATACACAAGAATATTGTGGTTACGAGCTTTAGAACATATTTATTAATAAACCAAAAGTAAAAAGTATAATGACTAAAAAAGAAGAAAAGAACTTAGGTTATTTAGGATGGAGTTTTCAGGTTAAACTAGTCAAACAATTAATAGAGGATAATAAATTTTCAGAGGGGATTATTGATATAATTGATCCTAAATATTTTGATAATGAATATCTCAGACTAATTGTAGCAGCTATTAAAAATTATTATGAAGGGTATGAAACAATACCAGACTACGTTACCATAATCGAATTAATAAGGATTGATATTAAAAGAGATATTGCTAGAGACTCTGCCTTAGAAATGGTTAAGGAAATAAAATCTTCAGATAATAAAGACTGTTTACACACTCAAGAGGTTGCAAATAAATTTTGTAAACAACAAGAACTAAAAAAGGCAACTAATAAAATACAAAATATTTTAGAAACGGGTGACTTTGATAGGTATGATGAGTGTGAAGATATTTTAAAAGTTGCTTTAGCGGTAGGTGGTGAAAAAGACAACGGTATTGATGTGTTTCACGCAATAGACGATGTATTATGTGATGACTTTAGAAACCCAGTACCAACCGGACTGATAGGTATTGATAATTTAATGGATGGTGGGTTATCTAAAGGTGAATTAGGTGTTATTTTAGCACCTTTCGGTGTAGGTAAAACTACATTAATAACTAGAATGGCAAATACTGCATATAATATGGGATATAATGTAGTACAAATTTTCTTTGAGGATAATCCTAAAGTTATTCAGAGAAAACATATGACGTGTTGGACTGAAATTTCGTTAAATGAATTAACTGAAAGAAAAGAAGAAGTTAAGAAATTACTACCACAGTTTAAAGAGAAGGAAGGTAATTTAATTCTTAAAAAAATGCCTAGTGATGGTACTACAATTAATCATATTAAACAATATTTACGAAAACTAACATCCAATGGTACTAAACCAGACGTTGTTTTTGTAGATTATATGGATTGTGTTGTACCAACCAAACAATTTAAAGATGAATATGCTGGTGAAGGAAATGTTATGAGACAATTTGAAACCATGATTTCAGAGTTAGATATTGTAGGTTGGACTGCAGTACAAGGTAATAGAAGTTCTATTGGGGCGGAAGTAGTGAAAGCAGATATGATAGGTGGTTCTATTAAAAAAGGACAAATTGGTCACTTTATTATCTCAGTAGCTAAAACTTTAGAACAAAAAGAAGAAGGAACTGCTACTATGGCGATTCTTAAATCTAGGTTTGGAAAGGATGGTGTTATTTTTGAAGATATATTATTTGATAATGGATCTTTAAAGATAGATACTTCCCAATCCTCAGACGTATCTTTCTTAGAACACCAAAATGGTGAAGAAAAGAGAAAGTCTCATATGGTTACAGAAGCCTTAAGAAAAAAGAGAGAGACTTTAGGGGAAAATTAATAATAATTATAAAATAATAAAAAATGGAGTTATCAAATAAAATTTTATCAGATATTACAGTGTACATGAAATATGCTAAGTATCTACCAGATTTAAACAGAAGAGAAACATGGGGGGAATTAGTTACTAGAAATAAAGAAATGCATCAAAAGAGATATCCTCATATTGCAGATAAGATTGACGAAGCATATACATTTGTATATGATAAAAAAGTATTACCGTCTATGAGAAGTATGCAATTCGGTGGGAAACCAATAGAAATATCACCTAATAGAATTTATAATTGTGCATACATGCCGATTGATCATATTGATTCGTTTAGTGAATGTATGTTTCTATTATTAGGTGGTACAGGTGTAGGATATTCAGTACAAAAACATCATGTAGAAAAATTACCACCGGTTAATAAACCATACTTAAAAAGAACTAAAAGGTTTTTAATTAGTGATTCAATTGAAGGATGGGCAGACGCAATAAAATTATTAATGAAATCTTATTTAAATGGTAAAAGTTCTAAAATAGAGTTTGATTATTCAGACATAAGACCTAAAGGGGCTAGATTAGTTACCTCTGGTGGTAAAGCACCAGGACCCCAACCATTAAAAGAATGTATTGTAAAAATAACTGGAATATTAAGTGAAAAAGAAGATGGTGAACAATTAACTACTTTAGAGGTTCACGATATTGTATGTCATATTGCAGATGCAGTTTTAGCGGGTGGTATTCGTAGGGCAGCACTTATTTCTTTATTTTCTGCAGACGATCAAGAAATGATTGGTTGTAAATCAGGTAATTGGTGGGAAACTAACCCACAAAGAGGTAGATCTAATAACTCAGCATGTTTAATGAGACATAAAATAACAAAAGAATTTTTCTTAGATTTATGGAAAAGAGTAGAGTTAAGTGGTTCAGGTGAACCAGGAATCTATTTTAATAATGACAAAGATTGGGGTACTAATCCTTGTTGTGAAATAGCATTAAGACCTTATCAATTTTGTAATCTATGTGAAGTAAACGCATCTGATATTGAATCACAAGAGGATTTAAACAATAGGGTAAAGGCGGCAGCATTTATAGGGACATTACAGGCAGGATATACTCATTTCCATTATCTTAGAGATATATGGCAAGAAACTACTGAAAAAGAAGCACTAATTGGTGTTAGTATGACAGGTATTGGGTCTGGTAGAGTATTAGGTTATGATATGGAAGAAGCTGCAAAAGTAGTGAAGAAAGAAAATAGAAGAGTGGCAAAATTAATAGATATTAATAAATCTGCAAGAACTACAACAGTAAAACCGGCTGGAACTACCTCATTGGCTTTAGGTACATCTTCTGGAATTCATGCGTGGCACAACGACTATTATATTAGAAGGGTAAGAGTAGGTAAAAACGAATCTATGTATGGATACCTATCCACTAATCATCCCGAACTAGTAGAAGATGATTATTTTAGAGGACATGATACTGCAGTAATATCGATACCACAAAAAGCACCCAAAGGTTCTATATTAAGAAATGAATCCCCTTTTGATTTATTAGAAAGAGTTAAAAGAGTGGCGACAGAATGGGTAAAAAGTGGACACAATAGCGGCTCTAATACACACAATGTATCAGCAACTGTTTCTCTAAAAGAAGAGGATTGGGAATTAGCTGGTGAATGGATGTGGAATAATAGAGATTATTACAACGGTTTATCAGTATTACCATATAACGGTGGCACATACGTTCAAGCACCTTTTGAGGATTGTACTAAAGAAGATTATGAAAGAATGATGAAAACACTTAGTGAAATAGATTTATCCAATGTAATAGAAGAGGACGATGAAACTAATCTTAGTGGGGAACTAGCTTGTGCTGGTGGTGCATGTGAGATAACATAAACAAAAACTACATATTTTTTAATAAAGGTGTCATACGGCACCTTTTTTTTTTATATAGACTTTTCTTTTAAAAAATTTAATGTAGAATATTTATATACAAATGGCAGAAAATAGATTTATAAATATTGATTTTCCTTTTAAGGATAGTCCTAATGGTTATTACTTTAAATTAAATAATAATGATAAAGATGCAATACGTGCAGATTTACTACATTTATTATTAACAAATAAAGGTGAAAGATTATATTTACCTGATTTTGGTAGTGATCTTAGAAAATATATTTTTGAACCTAATGATAATATTACACATGAAGACATTAGAAATAATCTAAACGAAACGATTAAAAGGTATATACCAAACTTAGTTGTAAATGATATTTCTTTTAGAAATGATGAAATACAAGAATTAATAATAGTTGAACTTAAATATACTGTAACAGATGGTACATTTGCTAGTTCTGATACAATAGAAATAACATTTTAATTATGGTTAGAAAAATAGATTATAACGCTAGAAACTTCGCAGATGTAAGAGATCAGTTAGTCGGATTTATACAACAATATTATCCTGAAATATTCTCAGACTTTAATGATGCGTCAGTAGGTATGATGTTATTAGAATTAAACGCTGCGGTAGGTGATATGTTATCGTATCATACTGATAGGATGTTTAATGAGACACAAATAAATTATGCACAAGAAAGATCATCGTTATTGGAATTGGCAAGAACCTTTGGTTTAAATATTCCCGGACAAAGACCAAGTATTACTATAGTAGATTGGTCGGTAACCGTACCAACGTTAGGTCCTACATTTGACGTTCAATACGCACCTAAAATAATTAAGGGTTCACAAGCAACAGGTGCAGGTAAAGTATTTGAGTTAATGGAAGACTGTGATTTTTCTTCCCCATTTACTACTGGCGGAATTCCTAATAGATTAATATTACCAAATAGGGGAGAAACTAATGAAATTATTAATTATACGTTGGTAAAGAGAGAAATTGTTTTAAATGGTTTTACTAAAATATATAAAAAAATAGTAGAAAGAGATGATTACAAACCGTTTAATGAAATAATATTACCAGATGATAATGTCATATCAATAGAGAATATTATAACCAAAGAAGGTACTAATTATAACGATGATCCTTCATCTTCAGATTGGGAAAATTTTGATAATAACTGGTATGAAGTTCCAGCATTAGCACAAGGACAAATTTATATTAGAGATACTAATAAATTAAGTGATAATTCTAGTATAGTACCTGGTAAATGGATAAATTCACCACAAAGATTTATACAAGAATATACTGATAATGGTTTTTGTAAAATTATATTTGGTGGTGGACAATCAGATGTATCAGCCTTAAATGACTTTATAGGTTGTAGGGGACAAATAGATAGAATAGGTAACTTAATTAATAATAACTCATTAGGGACAATTCCTAACCCTAGTACAACTATGTTTATAAAATATAGAGTTGGTGGTGGAGAAAGTTCTAATATTGGACCTAACGTACTTACCAATTTAGGTGTTACAGAATTTGTGATAAATGGAGATGACTCATCAGTAAACTCAAATGTTAGAAACAGTTTAACTATTAATAATCCAATACCTGCATTGGGTGGTGCAAAACAACCATCACTTAATCAAATAAGAAATTTAGTAAGATATAATTTTTCCGCACAAGATAGATGTGTAACAATTAAAGACTACCAAAGTAGAATAACTTTAATGCCTGGTAAGTTTGGTGTACCATTTAGAACAGGTGTATGGGAAGAAAGAAATAAAATTAACGTTTCAATATTAGCGTTAGATCAAAATAATAAATTAACTACACAATCTACTGACACACTTAAACAAAATATTGCAGAATATTTAGCAGATTATAGAATGATTAATGACTATGTTACCATAAAAAATGGTCAAGTTATTAATTTAGGGTATGAAGTAGATTTATATGTTGAAAAAACAATACCTAAAGGTGAGATAATTGGTGGTGTAGCACAGTCTATAACAGAATATATGGATATTAATAAATGGGATATGGGTGATAATATTTATTTATCACAACTTATTGAAAATATAAATAATGTTCCTGGTGTTTTAAATGTAACAGATTTGAGGGTTTATAATAAACTCAATGAAAATGGTAAATATTCGTTAAATGAAATTGCACAACCATTATTAGATACTGCAACAAGACAAATAGACTTATTAGGTAGGTATACTTTGTTTGGTGTTCCTAATGGAATGTTTGAAGTCAAATACCCAAATAAAGATATTAAGATAAGTATAAGTACCTAATAATAGTTACTTTTTAGATATATTAATTAGTTTTAAATAAAAAAAAGATATGGGATGTACAACATGTAATAAAAACACAGAGACAAAAAGTGATACCAAAGGAATAAACTTTATACCAGATAATTTAGCGAATAGTCCCGCTATGGATAATATATTCTTAAAAATAGTGGTTTTTTTAGTATTGGTTATTGCAATACCTTTTATAATCACAATATTAGTATTACAGATATTTTTTCATTTTTTTACACCTAAAAAGGTAACTAAGATTAATAAAAAAGCAACATCATTCTTTAGAAATATTTTTGAGAAAATAGTTGCATTAAGGTATAAAAAAGATCTATTAAAAAGAACTCAACAATTTAAAGAAAATCCTTCATATACTGATGTTAATAGTGAAGAATTAGATATTGAGGTATTTGAAAGTAATGATAATAACGAAGAGGATAGTAAATAAATGTATAAATGTCTAAATCATACCGAATTAGGACACAACCAGGTGAAAATGGTTATTTAAAAGTAAATTTAGATTTAAATCAGAATTATGATTTTTTAGAAATACTAAGTTTAAAGATATC
>JAAHTH010002331.1_pt1 | contig 14795 bp, 18 predicted proteins | sample 6116091 | NCBI WGS metagenome assembly JAAHTH01 (sample SAMN13939990, study PRJNA603662) | sponge metagenome | isolation source: marine sponge | host: Mycale hentscheli | place: New Zealand | collected 2006
AAGTGGTGTGATCGGGCTTCCCACTCCCTCTACGACTCAGCTAACCCCATTGAACACCCGGAAACTGGGCGGGATTACTGAGGGCACCTCGGTTTCCTACGCAGACCTCACAGGGGGCCAAATAGCGTTCCGACAAGGGGGTTCTACACCCATATTCACCAATACAATCACGGCCGCGCAGAATGTGTCTGGCCAAATTTACGTAGAGGTTCCCGAGAATGCGCCCCTCGCAGGGCTGTCTCTGAGAGAATATAGCGCGTCAGGCACGTTTATTAATAGCTTTGGGTTATCCGGGTTGACCAAACAAACCACTTCCAGTGTTAATAAGGACCGATACCTGACGGCCACTTACGTCCCCGCTGCGGTGGGGAATGTCATACGCCTACAGAAGGGGACGACTAATTATGATACTTATACGCTATCCAATAAGTACAGACTCCCTGTCGGCGGCCTCACTGGAAACGTCCCCGCAACGCGGGTGTCGAATACCCCTAACGGTAATCTTTCTGCGACTACCGTTCAAGGGGCGTTAAACGAACTACAGGGTGACATTAATACGATTAATGGCAAAGGGTCTGAGCTTCCAGAAAACGCGGAAGCGTTCTTCGACCATGTAGATTTGAGTGGAAGTCTTACGAGTCTGGCGACTACAGCGGATTTTTACTACACCCCCTACAGCGATCTGCCAGAGAAAGCCATTGCGGATTGGACTCGTGTGACTAATAGCCAGTTTCCGCAACCGTTGCTCGCAGACGAAACCGCCTACGTCGTCCTTCTTGCCACTAGGGTCCCAAATAGATTGACCTGGGATCCGTCTGGTCAGACGGTGTCTACGTTAACCCGTAATGATTTCGAAAGGGTAGATGGCTCGCAGGTACCCGACGGGTTCACCGGTTGGAAATTTACCATGCCTGCGTGGAACCTTGCCAGTTCAACCAGAACGGGTGCACGACTTCAGGTGGGTGTTTTAACGGATACTAATGTATCACGTATCGATCTGGATTCGACGATCAAGGTGACTGATGACAACCTTGACCTGTCCAACCCGACAACCACAATCTCTAAATTACAACAGGAGAAGCTTCAGGGACTTCAACTTAAAACGTTCTCCACGTCCATCACCACTCAGGGTAAACCAAGTAATGTTTTTAATGTTCTGATGGCGACCGCCTGGCCGGACCCTGATGTAACCTACGCCCGGGGAGTGTCATTCTCGGCACAACGTTCACAATACACCGGTAACCGCGTCGTGAACGGGAATCAGCGTTTCTTTAACCTGATTACAGATACTAACGCGGTGGTGGGTGACCCCACCCCAGCAGCTTCAGGAGCAAGTTCATTATCCCTTTTGACAGGGACGGACGGCCCGGCTTCCTGTTCTGGTGTCTTTAGAGGTACCATTCAGGTGAGAGACCGGACTACTACATCCCAAATGAAGATTGATGATGATGCGGGTTTGTGTGCAACCATGTCGCTGCATATCCCGACAAATCTGGTCAACGGTAATTACCCGATTATGAACATCGGTAATGAGGATCCGACCGGCCGGCAAACGGTAATCCTGCATAAACAGGATGCAGTAGGTCAGATTGGTGACACCCCGCCGGACTCAGGGTTAAGCCTGAGGATTCGGGAATTGACTGGTAATCCAACCAGTACCACAGAAACAAGAACCGTACCGGAACCACTTTATGATGAACAAGGTAGATCAACCCACCTTATCCACGACCCTGCGGGCGTCAGGCACCTAAACGTACAAAGTCGATGGGTGGTTCCCAGTACCTACGTGACTTCTTCGGCAGCGCCGCAGAAGTACCAGCTTTTCATCCGTGTCTGGAACAACGGGAATGATTTGGGTGAGCATGACTTTACCTCTTCCTTACCAAGTGCAATGCAGAACATGGCTAACTTCACATCGGCCATCTCCGCGACTAATTTTAACATCCCCTTTGGTGTATTTGGTTTAGCGGGCCTGGGTGATGAAACCATGGCATTTTCGTATGAGCTTCCTGCTACGAACAACGATAATCGTCGAATCATCCAGTTATCGCTGATCGACTTGACCAACCCGGCGTTTACGTACGCGGTGCGTGTTAATGCGGTCTTTAGCCGAACCGTTACCATCCCGGCAGGTCCTACAAGGGACATCAATTTCGGTCATTCGCTAGAGAGTGGTCGAACCCACGAGCTGGCTTTTTATGTCCACTCCGCCATGGTGGCCGCAAATACCCGCCGACTACGATACCGGGCATCCGTTGATGGCGTCACCACGACCACTGTGGACCAAACCGGCAGTGGGGCGCCGCCTACCGGCAGTGTTCCAGTGACCTTTGGCGGCGGACATGGGAACGATATTGCGGTTAACCGATTGAGTATCCTTAAACCGCTTGCGGTCCTCACTAATGACCAGATGAACGAATTAACCACCCCCTTGCTTCGTAACAGAAGCGATGTGGGTGGGTTAGTGCGGCACAGTGGGGGTACCTTCCATGAAGTGTTCTCACCGGCTTATAAGTCCGTTTTATTGACTAATTCGACCTCACAGCAATTAAGACACGGGAATGCCACGAATAACTCGTCCACTTCCGCGGCGGCAACCACTAACTTCGCTAATGCGCCGGTACCCATGGATGTACAATGGGTTAATACCGATTTACCGCCCGAAATCCAATTTAATTCCTCGCGTGATGAGTTGATTGCGCAGACTAATTTTACCGGGCATGCGTCGTTCGATGTGGGGGTGTCGTTCAATAAATCTGATATGGCATCCGCGAACACTAATCCGAAAGCCTATCTGTTATTGGTCGCTACCATCGAAGAGCGGCTTACCGCCACCTCGGATTGGAAGGCGGTGCCCGGCCCAAGCCTGTATCACGATATTCGAACACAATTAGTGCAGGGGCCTAGTGAACGTCCCGAGACGACCACGCAGTCCCCGAATGCCCTTATCCGACGTACCTTCAGTACCACGGTTAAGTTCAAAACAGGCGCGCACTACCGTATTAGGTCGCTTGGATACCGGCTGCATGCAAACGCGAACGGTGGATTTAGCAGTACGCGAAACTGGTCCGGTAACAATACTACGGTAACGCTTCCGGCCGGCCAAACGTACCTGTCTATCAACCTCGTGCCGAACATATAGTTTTTTATCTGGAGACCTTTCATGACAACAGGTACTATTAACGAAGCCTTCGCCGAAGGGCACGCCCATTCGCAATCCCTGTTTGTAGGGCCCCACTCCAAATTTATTGCGGGGGTGGCGTCGATAGTGGCATACACGGAGGAGGCGTATGTGTACGCCCAAATCCACGTGTTGGGGCAGTGGGTTCATATTTCAGAACACCTGCCTCTTTCCCAAGCCCCGGCGTTGATCCCGTTGCGCTATGAACTGGAAGGCAACATACCCGCCGGCGCAGAAATCCGGTTGGCCATTAGGGGCGTTTACGAAGACATTAGTGTTTTTATGATGACATCATGACGTTAATTAACTACGCTTCTGGGCACCTTTCACAAACACGAGATCATAACTCGGGCGGTTTTGCACAAGGCATTGCGTACCATGCGGGTTGCTATGGCGACCTGCCGGTGGGTGATAATGGCAAAGTGTTTGCGGGGGTATTAGGCCTCGGCGAAGGCGCCCGCGTCCAGCTTGAGTTGAAAGACGACCGCGGGGAGTTTCACATCCTGTCCACGGCTGATATTACCGCCTCGGATCATCTATTCATCCTGCGACCGGAGGCCAGAAACAACATCCCTCAAGGGGGGCGAGTATGCGTCAGGGTGTTTGGCCCGGAGACGGCCGGAACTTACTGGTTTATGTTGTTAAGCTAATGAGAATTTTTGATGAAACATTCCACGCCCCGGGAACCGGGTCCCCGAGAGAACTTGGGGATTCGAGTAAGCTGATTGTGCTCCCCCGATCGTTTACGGGGGGTTCTTTCTCAATGGGCCTTGAACTATTCGCGCCGGGCGTGAGTAGCGACGCTTGGATTGAAATTTCAGTTCAGAGGGTCCACCGGGTGGGGGAATGGGTAAATATAGGTCGCTATACCAATAACCTCCCTTTTCACGCTACCGTCCGTGTTAATGTATCCGGTGAAAATCTTGAGGAGTTAATCTATCACATCATTACCGACACTTAAACACCGATAAAACCATGCGTATAGAGGAGCCCTATATGGCGACAACCAAACTACAAATTTCACGCTCTCAAGTCCGAATCGTACCTCAGGAAACCACGGCTATTCAGGTGGGTCCCAAGGGCCGTGCGGCGTTTATCACCCATGGATTTCATAATGCGCGGACCTACCGCTTGGCGTTTCAGATGAATCTGGGCCGCACCCAACCGGGCGAAGATTTTGATCAGGCGGAATGGAGAGATATTCCCGGGCAGGTGTATCAATATGATGCCCGGCGCGAAACCGCGACCGGCATTGCCGGGGAGCTCCCCGACGGCACATGGGTGCGAGTTTGGGTGGTTCGTCTGGATGGCCGGGACGATGCCCACATGCATGTTTCCGTTCGCACGGATTAATAAAATGAGAGAACCAACCGCACGTACGCAGACCACCGTAACGGGTTTATTTTCTGGGTGGCTGTATGCCTCCACCGGAACCACGCCATTAAAGGTAGGCCCGGGCGGTCGGGCAGCGTTTCAGATTTACCGCAAACACAATGTAGAAAAATACATTATGCAGTTCGAGATGAACCTCTGCGTGGGTGACGTAACACCAGATGTCCATGCCTGGGCCCGAATACCGGATCACTACATGGAGTATACCTACAACAGGGAGTATGGTTATGAGCGATATAAACCCTACAGCCCGACGCGTTTTATAACTGGCGCTTCAATGGTCGGACATCTTCCGCAGGACACGTGGGTACGCGCTCAGGTGTACCAACTAAACCCGGATACTGCCGCCATACGTATCCGAGTGACGACCAGTTAACTTTATATAAATAGAGGATACACAGTATGAGTTACCCAACCTCCGTTGAGGCCACCGTGACCGGCGCACAGGTCAATCAGGGGCCCCACGCGACCACACCCTTGCGGGTAGGCCCTTTGGGCGTGGCGGCGTTTACGACTTACGATTTTCATCGTATCGGCACTTATCATTTCGAGTTTCAGTTTAATCTCGCGGTGGATCAAGGGGCCGAATGGTACAACTGGGGAGAATGGGGCATTATGCCTAATCAACGTTATAAGAGTGATGCCCGACGTGAAGCCGCCACGGGGGTTGTCGGGAATCTCCCCGAAGGCACGTGGGTGCGCGTTATGGTGATCCGGATAGGTCATAATAATTCCTCAGTAACGATTTCCGCCCGCACCAGTTAATTTTTTAATCATCACACAGGAACTTAATTAATGGCTATATTTTCTGAGACCGTTCGTTACGACGAGGTCACCACTACCACCCCCTATGTTTCGGCCGGCGAGGTGTTTGTGGGGCCGTCGGGTAACGTCACCCTTACCACCTCTAATTACCTGTCAAACGCTGTCGTGGACCTGCACTTGCGGATGTATATTGACTCCACGGATACGACAGGCGTAAAAGTTCCCGAAGCCAGCCTGACGGGCGCGGTGTCAACGGAGCCCGGCGGGATACTGGTCCGTGGACTGACTCCCAGCCTTGTCATCCGATTCGTTGTAACCAGTGTGGGGTCAGACAATCGCGCCAAGGTTACCGTTTCACTACTTTCAGACGGATAATTAACATGTCATACACAACTCGAGGTTTTTCACACAAGGAAGTGAAAAATGGCACCAAGCACTCCTCACCAGTCCGCGTCGGCACTGATGGAAAGGTCAGTGTGACCATCGTCCCCAATACCGGTTGGGAACCCCGCAAAAATATCGGCGTGGCCCTTCAGGTTAATCTAACCACTAACCATGACAGCAGGTATTGGGCGAACCTGCGGAATGTCGGAGACCCTTTTACTAAACTGTATAGAGCTCCTAACGAAGCAGGATTATTGCAAATGCATGTTATTGATGGGAGTGCTTACGGTTTCACTAACATAGTCCCCGGTGCATGGGTTCGTCTCTTCATTTACCGTCTGGATAACATACACAGATCCGTCGAGGTCTCGATTCGTACCAGTTACGGCGAAACGTTCTTGGACACGCCGGTTAAGGTCACGAATGACATTATCGAGACCGAGAACGAAAACCAGTGGGTTTCTAAAACCGGCGATAACGCTTAAAGAGGAAATATTATGAATATCGTAAATCAGTTAGTAAACGTAAGAAACCTAGAGCCCGGCGACGGCCTGCCTTTCGTTTCGGAGACTCTTCGGGTCGGTAATGATGGAAAGGTCATGTTCACCGCCTGCCCTTTTGAAGGGGATGTAAGCTTTGGTATTCTTATGCAGGTTAACATCGCCGCACCGGGGCCTGACGGGCCTTTTGAGGACCAGTGGGCGTACGTACCGTATGTGATCGCCGATCACGAGGACGTGTATTGGCCGACATCGGGTTACTACAGTGGTTTAATCCCCGGCGTCTTTGTCCGATTGGTGATCTATTCGGTTGACATCGGTTCACTTGAGGGCCCGGTGTCACTTCGCCTATCCCTTCGTACCGAAGCATTATCTGGCGCGCACTAGACCTAAAGAGTGGATTCGTTAGTCAACACGGGCGATTTTTCTTGGGCGGTTCCCGATCCCGGGCAAGCTTTTTTGGCCAGTACGGCCGCGAGCTGGTCCGGCGTTGACGAAACATTTTGGGCGTATACCACCCCACTTCCTCGCCCAGTGCCGGGAGGTGGGGGGTTAAATTCCTTAATCAATGCCGGCGACACCTCTTGGTCTGATCCCGACCCCGGGCAAGCTTTTTTGGCCAGTATGGCCGCGAGCTGGTCTGGCTTTGATGAAACCTTTTGGAGCGCCACCCCCGTGCCCGGCGGGCGCAAAGACGGGGGCGGCGGTAGAAGCCGTATTGTCTTACCCAGTAGGGGGACCTCACCGAATAAAAACGATGAGAGATTAGCGATAACCGCCCTTCTTGCGCTATACTACACTTATGAATGATAAAGTTAAAAGTAGAAATAGACGGGAAGACTCCGTAGTTCGTGCCACTCGCGCGGCACAGGTGGTTGATAACCCGGAATTTCAGCGGGCTTTTGACAGTGCGCGAGACGCGATTGTGAATGAAATGGAGCGATTATCACTGACTGGTGATAATGATGCCCATGCTGCACGGTTGGTCCTGAAATTACAGGCCGCCAAAGAATTTAAGAGTATGTTCGTTAGCCTTATTGCGGCGGGCGAGAGAGCGGTTAAACGAGATGAAAGAAGAGCCACACCCACAGTGTTCGACCCTTTGGGAAACACTTCAGGAGCTAATAATCAATGAATGAAACAACTTCCTACGCACCCGTTTCTGAAGGCGGCGACGTACTAAACATTAATCAGGGCGCTGACGCGATTGGCTCCCTGGGGCTGTTTGATGAAAATCAGGCGCCCGCGGTGGAAGAAACTCCGCCAGATCCAACGACTTCTCCTGATCAACCTGTGGAGAGTGACCCAACCGAAGCACCGGAGAGCGAAAGCGACACGGAAACCGGAGAGGACACCCAACCGGAATCAGAAGAGGATGCAGGCAGCGAGAAAGAGAGCGAGACCGACACTAAAGAAGAGGAAACACAGGCACCAATCGAAACATTGTCCCAACTGGTCGACGCGCTAGAAGCCGATGATGGCTTTCTGGCGGGATTAACTGACACGTTTAAGGCCGATGGAAAAGAGGTTACTGTCTCCCTGAGTGAACTCAGACGTGGTTACCAACGTGACGCTAATTATCGACGCCAGACACAGGACCTCGCAGAATCACGACGAGCCCATGAAGAAGAACACGCTACCGCCATTAAAGAGGTGCAGCGTGAAATGGCTCAGGTCGGTCAGGTTTTACAGCAAGGTGAGGCTACCCTGGTGGGGGAACTTAATACGCCCGAAATGGATGCATTAAGACAGACCAACCCCGCTGAATGGGCCGCACGGCGCGAAGAACTCGGCCAACGGATTGCGAAAGTCAAAGAGCTTTTTAATACTGTTGCTGTGCAGTATGACGCTTATCACACGAAAGAAGCCGAAGAACAGAGCCGCCAATTGGCAGAAATGCGGCAACGGGAATCGGATAACCTGATGATCGCCCTTCCTGAATGGGGGGATGAATTAAAAGGGAAAGTGATGTCCTACCTGGGGGATTCCTATGGATACACTTCTGAGGACCTAAACCAGGTGTATGACTCCAGAATTGTGGTGCTGGCCAACAAGGCCAGACTCTATGATGAAATGCAAAAAGTGGGTAAAGCGAGTAAGAAAAAAATTGTCAATCTGCCAAAAACCCAAAAGCCGGGGACAAGTGGACAACCTGCCCCCAGTAAAGAGACTATTAACCTCAGTAAGGCTAAAAAACGCCTTGCTTCGTCCGGTAATGTTCGCGATGCCGCGGAATTAATCGGACTCATATCAAATGGTGATTAAAAATGGCTGTACAAGCAAATATTGTAAACATCCGCGGTGGTACTAAGGCCACTGGATTAGGTAACAAGGTTCGTGAGGATTTAACAGATATTATTTATAATATCTCCCCCACCGAGCGCCCTTTCCATCAGAATGTCGGACGTGAAAAGGCGTCCTCCGACCTGCACGAGTGGGTGATTGATAGCCTGGCGGACGCGGTTAATTCAAATGCGCACATCGACGGTGACGATTTCACCGGAGATGTCCTCTCGGTAGGAACTCGATTAGGTAACTATCAGCAGATCAGTCGTAAAGACATCGTGATCTCAAGACGGGCGGACATCGTGCGAAAAGCGGGACGACGTTCTGAATTGAACTACCAGATCGCGAAAGCGGGACGGGAACTGCAGCGGGACTGTGAAATGTCCGCAACCGCTAATCGGGTTCCGGTGGTCGGTAGTGCTACGGCAGCTCCGGTAACGGGGGGTATTCCCGCGTGGCTGAGAACGAACACTACAGCCGCAACCGGCGGTGTAGATCCGGCGCTCGCGGCTGCCGGCGGTGTACCCACCGCGGGAACGGCCATCTCTGGCGGAGCGGTACCTACCGGAGGCGCGCGTTCTGATGCAACGACGACTGCTAAGATGACCGAAGCCTTGTTGTTGTCTACGATCGCTAGTCTTTACAATGCGGGTGGTGATCCCGATATGATCATGCTGCACCCGTCTGCGAAGCAAAGGTTCAGTACCTATATGTTTTCTACCGATGCCCGTATTGCAACCCAATACCAAGACGCCGGCGCTAAACCCACTAAAGGCGTCACCGCGGTGGGGGCAGTCGACGTGTATGTCTCTGACTTCGGCGTGTTGGACGTGGTACCTAACCGGTTCCAAAGAGAACGCGATATCTTTATTCTGGATACCGAACTGTGGGCGATCAGCTACCTTGATGGCTACCACGTTGAGAAAATCGGGAAAACCGGTGACAGTGAACGACGCGTTCTGTTGACTGACTGGGGTGTTGTGTCTAAAAACGAAGCCGCTAGCGGCGCCGTATACGACAGAAGCTCCGCCGCTTGGACTGCCTAACTAACCGGGTGGGGGCTAACCCTCCCACCCCCTTTTAACACAGGTAATAATGATGAGTAATGTAGACACTGTTAATATCACGATCCGTTCCGTGGGTGGTACGTATGCTGCGGGTGGGGTGGAACTTGACGGCGATTGTGCACGAACTCTTAAAATAAGCCCGGGAGAAGTGGTGACCGTTCCGGAAGATCATCCGGCGTGCTCGCGCGATAACGCACCCGTGTTTGAAATTACGAGTGCTCCCGCTACCCGGCCGTTGACTTTCCCCAGCACGGACACCCTCGCGGACTATAAAATGGGGAAGGGCGTGGAGCTGCCGCCCCCCGTAGAGTCGAGCCCCTCCATTAATGCACACGTCCGGAAAGGGCGATCAAGAAATGACTAAGCTGTTTGATCTGCCGGGTAGCGGTGTTACCCAATCTGCGGGCTATGAAGAAGACGGTAAAATTATTACCACGGAAAACATTGACCCGGCCGCGTTGAAAACCATTATGGATTCAAACCGGCAGCTGGAGAACCCGTTAAAGCAGAAGAAAAATGACATGGGCGTGGTGGGTGCTCGCATCCCCATTACCGTGTACCATAATTTCCGCGAACAGTGGCGAGCAGGCCCCCGACTTTGGGGAGAACCTTGGCACGTGTTTCTGAAAAAGCAGTTGAATTCAGCGGAATGTAAAGATATGCGATTTATGAATTTATAATCCATGACTAATTACTCCATCTTAGAAACCGAAGCCGCGGAGTGGAGTGCGAAAACGAATCTGGGGCAGTTGATACCGTCCTTTATTCGTTTAGCCGAAGCACGAATTAATCGTGAGGTGCGCACGCTTGACATGGTACAGCGCGGCACCATCACGGTAACGGATGGCGCAGGGCCGTTACCCGAACGATTCCTTGGATTTCGTTCGGTGGCGGTGGATTTGTCGCAGGACGTGGACGGCGCACAACCCTCTATTGGATTCCAATCCCCGGTCATTAATTATTTACCTCCGGACCGCTTTGCAGAACTAACCGCTTATGATGGGGAGTACTACACGATCGAGGGAGGTAATATACGCACGGCGCCGGAAGGAAACACCGTACTAAAGGTGTCTTTTTTCCAAGCCTACCCCGCCTTGACCGCATTCGCGCCCACTCACCCCCTGATAATAAACAACTACGATCTGTACTTATACGGGGTTCTGGCGGAGATCTGGAATTATTTGCAGGATGCCGTTCAGGAGACCCAATATCTAGCCCGCTTTTCAGGCATTGTGCAAATCATACACCGCAGTGAGCGCCGAAAAGCGCGCGCCGGGCCACACCAACGCGCCCCCGGGGTGGCTTATTAAATGCGGATCCCCTTGGGCGAATGGTTACCAGACTTACCCGCGCTGGAGAATCCCGGGGCACTGATTGCAAAAAATTGCATTCCTGATCTGACCAGTTACCGGCCCTTACGCGCGCCTGACGCTTTTACAGCCGCGTTAGATGCCAAGGCCAGAGGGGGCGTTTGGGCGAGGGATCAGGAAGGGTCTGTGTCATTCTTTGCCGGGACTAAACAGAACCTGTACCGCCTTAAAGGTACGGCTTGGACCAGCCTGACGCCCGCGACGCCCTACAGTGCCGGGAAATGGTCCTTCGAACAGTTTGGTAATCGCGTTATCGCTTGCGACATCGCCAAAAAGCCTCAATTTTTTGACTTGGATTCCACCGGCGCCACCAAATTTGCGGACCTGCCGGGGGATCCTCCGCCCGCTAAACACGTGGGTATTGTTAGAGACTTCTTGGTGTTGGGTAATTTAACCACCTCCGCGGGGTCACGCCCGGGCAACGTGCAGTGGTCGGGCATTAACAACAGCGAGGCGTGGGGGAGTAGTTTAAGTACCCAGTCGGGCAGCCAAGAGTTACGCGGCCAAGGGGGCGAGGTTCAACGGATTATCGGCGGTGAAGTGGGTATTGTTTTTCAGGAGCGCTCTGTCACGCGAATGACGTATGTCGGCCCTCCCGTGCTGTTTCGCTTTGATGAAATCGAACGCGGGCGGGGCGCCGTTGCCAGTGGATCCGTTGTCTGGACGGGCGCGGTGGCGTTTTACTATGCCAACGATGGCTTCTATGCCCTTAATCTGTACGGCGGTGAGGACTCGGTGCCGATTGGCGCCAATCGGGTCAACCGCTGGTTCAGGGAAAACGCCTCGGCGTCAGACATTAAAGACATGGAGGGCGCGCTGGATTATGAAAATTCATTGGTGATGTGGGCGTTTAAAACGTCATCAGGCACCAACTTTGATCGATTGATTATCTATAACTGGCAAGCTAACCGATGGTCCTTTGCCGAGGTAAACATTGAATCCTTGGTGGAGTTTTCCACCGTGCGGATTAGTCTGGAAGGACTGGATACGGTCTTACAAACGGCGGCGGATCTCGCCGCGAACCCGGTTAGGAAAGCGAACATTGACGCCGCGAATGCGATTAGTGTTGACAGCGATGCGTTTAAAGGGGGCCAGATTTTCCTGATGGCCTTTGATACCGCGCACCGGGGCGCCCTATTTAATGGTGCGCCTCTGTCGGCGGAGATAGACACGAAAGAATTAAGTTTTGAGGACAAACTCGCTTATGTGGACGGCGCACGCCCGTTGGTTGAGTCCGCACAGGGCGCAGTGACGTTGATACCCGTTACCCGGGATCGTCTTATTGATAACCCAGTGGCCAGTTTGCCCCTCGAGGTCAACCATATCGGTATTTGTGATGTGCGCACTCACGCCCGGTATACGCGTTACCGCCTATGCACCACGGGTGATTTTGCTTTCGCCCACGGGGTCGAAGTTCAACCGCAACAACGGGGAAGACGATAATGGCCTCTGTGACGCCGGTGCGTTCACATGATGTGGCCGCGGTTTGGCCGAAGGTCGAACCCCACTTGACGCGAGTGTTAGAAAAGATTGACAGTGGAAATGACCTCTATGATGTTCTGACCAAATTACAAATGACGCATCAGCAGCTGTGGAAGATTAATGAGTGGGACGCCATCGCGATTACGGAAATTACGCTTTTCCCAAGGCATAAAAACTTAACGGTGGTGTATGTTTCGGGGGAGGGCATGGAAGAATGGTTAGCGGAGTTATCGGAGGTCATGAAGACGTTCGCCGTGCATAAAGAATGTAAATATATTGAATTTTATGGCCGCGATGGTTGGCGAAAGCCCACGAAACGGCTTGGATTTGACAACGCTTTTTCAGTGATGAGGTTAGAAGTATAATGGGTAGCAAAGGCGGCGGTCAACCGCAACAAACACAAACACAGCAAACTCAAACGCAGACGTCAGAGCCGTGGGCCCCCGCTGCTTCGCACCTTACGCGGGGTTTAGACGCCGCTAGGGCGCAAGTGGAAGCGGGTCCTGCCCGATGGAGTGGACCTTTTATCGCCCCGATGTCCGAATACACTAATGAAGGACTGGAGGCGATTGCGCAGCGCGGCCGGGAGGGCTCTGATATCACTCGAGGCGCGCAGGGTTTGGCGACCGACGTTCTTACCCAGCGTCCCACCTTTGGCGGGGCGCAGAGTTATCTGGGTGCCCCCTCGTGGGAGGACGTTCAGCAAATTTTTTCCACCCTCCCGGGGGCGACACAAAACGCCCTGCAACAAACGGCCCAAGGGGATTATCTCAATGGGAATCCGTATTTGGATCAGCAGTTTGGCCGGGCGGCGCAACAGGTGACCGACACGTTTAACCGGGATATTTCACCCGGTATCGCCGCGCAATTCAGTAAAGCGGGACGCGTGGGCAGTGATGCCCAAGGGAACGTATTACAGAATGCCGCGGGTCAGGTGAGTGACTCCTTAGCGGGGTTGTCTAATGATATTTATGGCGGCAACTACCAACGGGAGCGGGATAGACAGTTAAGCGCGGCCTCTCAATTGGGTAATTTATCCCAAGCACAACAGTATTTAGGCGCGAACGTATTTAACCAACTGCAAGGTAATAACTTAGCGGCCGCTGGGATTGACGCGGGCGTTTACGGGCAGCAGTTAGGTCAACAGAACGTGTTTGGTGGTTTGGCAAATTCCTTGGCTAATCAGGACTATGTGGATATTGGACAGCTTAAAGGGGTTGGCGAGCACCATGACCAGCGGGCCCAGCAGGCACTGGACGCTCGGCGGGCTCAATTTAACCTAGAGCAGCAAATGAAACAACAGGCGCTGCGGGATTACATCGCCGCGGCTAGCGGCCACGGGGGCACTTCCTCGAGTACCTCTTCCGGTACCCATACAGGGCCCCCGGGAAATAAACCTAACCCACTCACCGGCGCGATCGGTGGGGGACTCGCCGGCTACGCCGCCGGGGGCCCAGTGGGGGCGGCTTTGGGTGGCCTCGGCGGGTTCTTAGGAGGACGATAAAATGGCAGGATTTTTTGGCGGTATCAAAGACCACTATACCCAACAGGGTGGATTTGACGGGCTGTTATCCAACCCCGCTTTCCACGTGGGGCTTGGCTTACTGGAAGCAAACAGCGCGGGCCCCGGGCAAAATGCGAACCCGTATTCGGGGGCGTTAACCGGCCTGCAGCGCGCCAGTCAGTATAAAAACATGTTCGCGGACCGGGCGCACGCTCAACAGCAGCAAGCGCGGGCGGAGGAAGAGTGGGCGTACCAGCAACAGGAAAGAGCACGCGCTGAAGCGGCGCGGGCGTATGAACTGAACAGAAGAAATAGCTTGGATGCGGCACTGCTTCCCGGCGCGACCCCGGGTATCAGCCCCCAAGACGCGTTTTTACAATACGGCACGCCCCAACAGCAATCGGCGGCGCTTAGCCAAATAAACAGTAATGAACGCTTTAACCAGCAGGCCGCCGCGGAAGAAGCCCGGTGGCAGCGGGGGCAGAACACACCGCGTCACGGTACTTATAATCCCCGGGATTACACGACGGACGCTTGGGCGAACTTTGTCCAAAGTGGCGATCCGGGGCAGTTGGAGCGGTACGAGCCGACCCGACAGGTGGATGTAGGCGGCGTGAAATACAACATTGACCGGGTGACGGGAGAAGTGACCCCGATTCAGGGCGGGCGGGATGAAACCATTCGAAACGTCCGGGACATTAAACAGGCCGCGGCTCAAGGTAGTGCCCAAGGCAGCGCGATTTCCGCCGCCCAAGCGGGCGAGGCGGACCTTGACTCACTCATTAACGAAATAGAAGACACTATTTTTAGCAACCCCCATTTCGGCGGGGCGGTGGGTCCTTTGGACGCCATCACCGGTCGAAT
>JAAHTH010002333.1_pt1 | contig 14790 bp, 11 predicted proteins | sample 6116091 | NCBI WGS metagenome assembly JAAHTH01 (sample SAMN13939990, study PRJNA603662) | sponge metagenome | isolation source: marine sponge | host: Mycale hentscheli | place: New Zealand | collected 2006
GCTCGGCTTACCTCTGGGTCGCGGGAAAAGACTGCTATCGCAATAATCCCTTTGAACAACAGGCATACCGTTTAGAGGACCCCGCGGTGAAAAACTGGCGTTGTTGACGTCGTGTGTCGCTCAAAGTTCGCTCGGAGTCCAAACAGGGAAAGCGATATAAAAATAAGCGGGTTGGGAATTAGTAAAAAGGGAACTGTCGCAATTGCCATCGGAAATCTGTGAAGATAAGATGAAAGCGGCAACGTAGTTAATATGCTTTTTACTGCCTTACTTCAATTGTATCCACGTTCGAGACCCAATCGCGGGTAGCAATTTTCTAAATTATCAGAGAGACGCTCGATGAGTTTTACTTCAACAAATCCGACCCACGCACTTGGCGATCATTTCAAAGTCGTGTTGATTGCGACTCTGTTTTTGTGTTTGCCTGGGGCGTCGATGCTGGCCGGGCAAGAGTTAGGTTTCACGGAAGACGCTCAAAAAGCAATTCAACGGGCGCAAGCTGAGAAAAAGGATGTGATCTTTTTGTTTACGGGAAGTGACTGGTGTCCACCCTGCAAGAAATTGGAAAAAGAGGTGCTTTCCGAGAATGAATTTCTCGAGGAGATCTCCAAGCAGTATGTGCTCATTAAGTTGGACTTTCCCAAAAACAGTCCTCAGGATCCGGAACTGGCGAAACAAAATGCTGCCTATTCGCAAAAATATGGAATAGATAGTTTTCCGACGTTAGTTCTTGCTGATTCGAAATTAGTGCCGTTTGCATTTGCCGGTTACGAGGAGGGTGGCCATCTGAATTATCTCGATCTTCTACAGAACGCTAGGAAATTGAGAGTGAATCGCGACGCAAAATTATCCGCGGCGGAAGCGGAAACGGGAGAGGCCAGAGCCCGGTTGCTTGATGAAGCGATGAGTGAAATGCGACAGGAAATTATTGGTGTCTACTATCCTGAAATAATCGAAGAAATCGTTGCGCTAGATAAGGACAATGCGCTGGGTCTTCGTAAGAAATGGAATGGAGCAGCCGATGCAGAGATGAGAAAAGTCATTATGACTGATCTGCTGATGATTTCTCGGGTAGAGAAGCCGGCGCGGGCAATCCAGTTCATTGATGAAGTCGTAGGCCAATTTGATTTTTCGAGCTCTGAGTTGCTGGAAATTTTTCAGTGGAAGCTTAACTTGGCGCGGCAACTCAAAGACAACTCGATGACCGATTCCATTCTTGACCAGATGATCAACCTTGAAGGTGTGGTCGGCGAAACGCGTCAGAGGTTGATTGTTAAAAAAATATACTTAATGGTTGGATCGGGCAGGCGAGATCAAGCAATGGTATTGCTCGACAACTCGATTGCGAAAGCTCAGGGCGCGAACTACTTGAATCTCGCCAAGGGTTCCTTGCTGGCTGCCACTGGTGAGTACGAGAAGGCGATCGCCTGTTTTGATGCTGCGCTAGAGAATTCAAGAAACAACCCTGACATTCGTATCGATTTAATTGGAGCCAAAGCCGACTGCCTGTATGCCATGGATGATCAGGAGGGGGCATTGAAGGAGTTGGATGATTTTTCGGAAGACACCCAGATGCCTGCTGATCTGCGTGCGGAAGCGCTGTTGCACAAAGCAATGATCATGCGTGAGCAGAAACGGAGTAGACAGGCGAGGCTCGCCGAAAACCGGGCGATCGAGACGGTCGAGTCACCAAAAGAGAAAGCCGAGATGCAGAAAATTGTCGATCGATTACGTGAAAAAGTGGGTGGTTAAACTCCATTTGCGAGGCAAAAAGCCTATCCGAGTCCGTAATTTCGATTGGGAGCGTTCGCAGGCTGAGGTTCCGGTCGCTAGAATGTGAGACGCGATACAGTCTTACAAATTTACGTTGCCCCTGATAATCCTATAGACAAAGTGAGTGCTTTGGCAGTAATAAGTTCCCTCGGCTCGTTGCCGAGTTAATTTATGGGTGAAATGTTTGAATTTTCATTCATTTCCGGATAACTTGGGGACAGCTTAGCTACATCAATTTCCAAAGATCATAACCAGGAGAAAAAATGACGAAGGGTTCTAATCGTCGTGAATTCGTAAAGTCTACTGCGGCACTCGGTGCTGGTGCGTGGGTTGCAGGCGGGATTTCTATTAAGCCGAGTATTTCTGCTTTAGAGGAAATTCGATTTGGCTGTATTGGCGTAGGTGGCAAGGGAGCAAGCGACTCGACCGATGCTGGAAATCATGGGAAAGTTGTCGCCATTTGCGATATCGACGACAACACGTTGAGCAAGAAGAAGCAGGAGTTCAAGGACGCAGCGACCTACAACGACTTCCGAAAAATGTTTGACGAGATGGGTGACAAAATTGACGCTGTCACTGTAAGTACGCCTGATCACTCGCACGCGGTTGCGGCGCTTCAGGCTCTCCGTTCCAAAAAAGCGGTTTACTGTCAGAAGCCTCTGACTCACTCGATTGAAGAAGCGAGAATGCTCGGTGAGGCGGCCAAAGGGTCGGGTGTGGTTACGCAAATGGGTAATCAGGGTACTGCCTTGAGTAATCTGCGGGAATCGGCAGCGCTGATTCGAAACGGCGTGGTTGGTGACGTTAAAGAGGTTCACGTGTGGACCAATCGTCCTGTGTGGCCACAGAGTTTTGGTCTGAAGGTGAAAGAAGAAACTCCACCCAAAAATGTTCATTGGAACGAGTGGATCGGGCCGGCAAAAATGCGTCCCTACAGCGCAGAAATTCATCCCTTTAAGTGGCGTGGATTTTGGAATTTTGGAACGGGAGCCCTTGGCGACATGGCCTGTCATACGCTGAACATGTCTTATATGGCTCTGGATCTTAAGTTTCCAACTTCTGTTGAAGCGGTTTCAGAGAAACATGATGGTAATTGCTATCCAGCTTCTTCGAAAATTGTTTTTGAGTTTCCGGCACTTGACGGTCGAAAAGCATTGAAAATGATTTGGTACGATGGTGGAGAAAAACCATCGGAAGAGTTAATGGCTGATTTGCCGAAACAGCAACGAGGCAAAAAAGAGAGGCACTTCACCAGTGCGGCTTTAATTGTTGGCGATAAAGGTAAATTCTATTCTCCTGGTGATTACGGTGGTGAGCCGCGGTCGACAGGTTTGATTGTTGATGGTGAATTCACTCGTCAGCGATCGATCACCAACCCAACCGATAGTGGATCGCCGTTTGAGAAATTCAAAAATATTGAATACGTAAAATCTCCCGGCCACTTCACTGAGTTTGCTCAGGCGATTAAGGGCGAAGGTAAAACCGTATCAGAATTCGTTGAATACTCTGGACCGCTGACTGAGACTATTCTTCTTGGAAACCTCGCGGTTTGGTCGGGTAAACGCGTTGACTGGGATGCAAAAAATATGGTCGCTGCTAACGCTGATGAAGCCACGCAAAAAATGGTTCGCCATGATTACCATAACGGTTACACGATTCACTAGAATCGCTTAATTGGAAACCCAAACTGGTGGTGGGTTTTGCTGAAAATCGAAAGATACCGACCCGGCACGATATCGTGCCGGGTTTTTTAATGCGTGGTGCGAAAGCGGTCTAGATTCCTAATGAAGTGTCTTGTTAGATTTGAAACGGTAAAATCAATCTGTTGTTTCCTCTCAGCTGGGGTTGGGTTTTCCGCCGATAAGCGGCCGTGTCAATTTAATATTGGAATTTTCGTTTCCTTGGCTTTTGATTCTCGGTTATCGCATCGATACAATCTGGTATGTTGGCAAAAGTGTTGGGGAGGTTGTTTGGCTGTTGCCAAGAAGCGACTAGCCCCACTGTTGTTTGTTTGGGAGTTAAGATGCGTTTTTCCGTTATTCTATGTGTGCTGTCTGTCTTTTTTGGAGCAGGATTAACGGTGGGGTGCGACAACACATCTCAAACACCGGTGGGGATCGAAACCGACTCGGAACGGAAATTGAGCCAAACATTCGCGAATCTTGAGAAAGCTGGTGGTATGGAAAAGGCAACGTTTGGTGGTGGTTGTTTCTGGTGTGTCGAGGCGGTTTTTCTTGAATTGAAGGGTGTCAAGTCGGTTAAGTCGGGATACATGGGAGGAGAGGTTTTCTTGAAGCCTGACGGCGGAACGGACTATTCTTTGAAGAATGTTGTTTCCGCAGGTTATTTGCCATTGTCCGTGTTTTTGAATGGCAAAGAGTTAAGAGAAGGACGCGATTTCAAGTTTGTGGTAAGCGGTCGACAGATGACGCTTAAGATGGCGAATCCTGTTGCCTCCGAAGAGGAGTTATACGTGGTTGTGGACGATCCAACGTACGAGCAGGTTTGTAGTAAGGTGTCCGGTCACGCAGAAGTAATTCAAATCGAGTATGACCCTGAGGTCATTTCGTTTGATGTGCTGTTACAAGTTTTTTGGAAAACACACGATCCGACGACGCTCAATCGGCAAGGCAACGACGTTGGCCCCCAATATCGATCTGCTGTCTTCTTTCACAATGACTCGCAACGCGAAAAGGCGACCACTTACAAGAAGAAGTTGAATGAGACGAAGGCGTTTCCCCGACCTGTCGTAACCGAAGTGAGCCAGGCCACCAAGTTTTACGTCGCTGAGGATTATCATCAAAATTATTTTGAAAGAAACTCAGGTAACCCTTACTGTCGAATGTTGATTCCTCCAAAACTTGAGAAGCTCAAAGCGGTTTTTGGCGACCACTTGAAAGAGTAGTTGGCAAACTGGAGGCCAGGGGAGGGTTTGGTTGTCGAGGTCAACTGGGTGGTCTCTTTGTTCTCCGAAAATAATTAGATTCCGCGTGCTAATATTTGCCGATAAACGTGCGTTCGCAGCATCAACAGCGGAATTTTTTGTTATATAATCTGCACAGTTAGAATGATTGAGGCGCGCGTGGCGTCCCGTCAACTTAATTTTGCAAGGGTGGGTTGTGACCAACTTATTAATCGTCGACGACACAGATGTTGATTTGATGCTCATGGAAGGTTTGTTGAGCGCTCCCGGTTTCACTATTGTTACGGCGGGTGACGGTTTCCAGGCGCTCGAAAAAATATCTGAGTGGTCCATTGATCTAATTTTGACCGACCTTCAGATGCCTCGCATGGATGGCTTGGAGTTGGTACGAGAGGTAAGGAAAAAACATCCTGATATTCCGGTGATTCTCACCACAGGGAAAGGCAGCGAAGACATTGCGGAAGAGGCTCTGTTGGCCGGAGCGTCGACGTACATACCGAAGAGCAAGCTCAGCGGTATGCTTGAGTCGACCGTGAAAGAGGTTCTCGATTTGCTCTCGACCGGGTCGGCTTCCGATGGACTATTTGATCAGTCTTTTGGTTCTCGGTTCCAATTTGAATTGAAGCCCGACTCATCGCTCATTCCCAAATTAGTTTCTTTATGTCAACAGATGCTCCACACCTTCACTCCACTCGATCGAATTGATCGGTTGCGGATTGCAATCGCCGTCGATCAAGCCGTCCAGAATTCCTACTACCGCGGAAACCTGGAAATTCCGGCTGATCATAAGATTGACCTTCGAGATCTGTCGACGATTGAACTGATTGAGGAGCGGCTGGCGGACGAAAAGTACTCTAGTCGTCTAGTCAGTGTCCGTTTTGACATTAATCATCGCAGGTTTTCGATTCGAATTGAGGACGACGGCCCCGGTTTTGATTCGTCGTCGGCTGGAAGTTGGGATGAGCCGGCCAGTCGTGGAACGGTTTTGATGCACTCTTTTATGGACACGGTGAAATACAATCAAAAGGGTAATGTCGTCAAAATGCGATTCGTCTTTGACAAATCCGTGGTTGAGTCAGAACCAGTAAGGGATGGAACCAAAGTAGCAACCCTTACCTGTTTGTCGACCGAAAAGGTCTATCCGCTCGATATTCCAAAGTTAGTGATTGGCAGCAGGGAAGGGTGCCACATCAAACTGAAGAGCGACCAGGTGGCCGCGTTGCATTGCACGGTTACACTGATTAGTAATAAGTGGTCTTTGGTTGTGCTGACGCAGCGTGGAGTCACCAAGCTTAATCACTCGACCGTGATGAGTGCAACGCTTACCGCAGGGGACATCGTTACAATTGGCGATTATGAGTTTGCGTTTGATGCTTAAGAAAAAAATGGGTTACCCAATGGTGGATAACCCTTGCGACTGCGTATTGCTTAGTCCTCTGTAAAGACTTCTCTACCATTGCGTGTCGAAAGTGCCTGCCAGACAGGTAACGAGATATTGCTGGTTTCAAACTGAACCGAACCGTCGCAGCGAGTGGTATTAACCCCGCCAGGATGGTAGCTTCTCGAGGTTACCGCGGCATAAGTACTGGCAGTCATGGATTTGCCCTCTTGCTGGTTTGTCCAGTCAATGTCGTATAACGTATCGCCAACGAGGTAGGGGACGACTGTGTTGGGCGTGAAGGTCGTGGTGAAACTCGTTTGGTGAGCACGGCCATCGACCCATTCGGTGTGACCGGAGCTCGATTTGAAATCGCCCCCCAATCCTGAAATCAGACTGGGATCGGAAGGCATTGGCATGCTGCCGGAAATTCCAGCGTTTCGAAAATAGGGAGTGTAAGCTTTTACTTCACCCCAAAATAGCGTATTACTGGTTCCGTCCGTTATCGCACCCATGGAGAGTTTTCGATTGGTGCAAAGCGTACCCCGTCCAACACTGTTTGCGGCTGGATTAAAGACGAACCACGTGCCAGCGTTTCCACCGTAATTTAATGGGTAGTGGTAGGGTTCGCCATTTTTCAGTCTCATCTCGTCCCGAACTTCACTCGGGCACAAATAGGTTGGGATGCGAGTCGCTTGTAGGCGTCGCGTCTCCCCGCCGATCGTGATTGGCGGTTGATCGCCGTAGCCAAGATTAAAATCTACATTGTCAAATAGATTGCCTTGTTCCAGAAAGGGTAAAATCAGTGCCTGGGTGGACCATCCTGTCGTGGAACCTGAGCTCAGGCTGTTGGCGTAAGGGAGTTGCCAACTTGCAGGGAATTTCTGAAACGCCGATTCGTAGTTCAAAGTCGCTAGGCCAATTTGCCTCAGATTGTTGGCGCAGGCAGTTCTCCGTGCCGCCTCTCGAACCTGTTGAACGGCGGGAAGCAACATTCCAATCAGAATGCCGATGATCGCGATGACGACTAAAAGCTCTACTAAAGTGAAACCGCTTCTGCTGCGGGGGGATTGGTTGGTGTCCAAATGTGGATACGCACGCATTGTTCTGACTCCTAAAAAGTACCAGCTAAGAAATGAAGCCCCTCGTCACAATGACGTTCGGGGTGGCTCCGTGCGTGGCTGGCTGAAGAAGCAGAATTAATTTCTGCAGAGATGGCTTGCTGGGCGGTCGGAATTTATTAAACTAAGTCTCGCTAATTGAGACTTAATCTCAATAGTGGATTTTATCCGGTTTCTCTTGTTAGGCAAGAGAGATTGTCCTCGAAAACCGGTTTTTTTTCTGAATGCACGTTTTGCTAAGGCACGGTTGAGTAATGAGTAATCAAGAACCGACAAATCAAGATTCGGCTGGAGATGAAGTCGCTCGTGAGGAGCCTTCTGCAGTTCCCAATCTTCCCAAGATTGTTCGATTTGACTCACTAGCGCGTTGTGGCGAAGAGGTGTGGATTGAAAATAACGGCCAAATTTATCGATTGCGAAAAACCAAACAGGGCAAGCTAATCTTGACCAAGTAGCGGGAGAGGGTCTGTTTTCAACTCAAGTTATTTGTAACGAGCCTTCAAACACGCCTTCATTTCAGAGCAATGGCCATTACGCCTGGTCAGCGAACTTTTGCATATCTTCGGCGTAACCATCGATTCTGTTTTCCATCTCTTGTTTGGCGACGGAGAGGTCATCTAATTCCTCGGGAGCCACATAGGTAAACATGTAGAATTTGACCTTAGGCTCGGTGCCCGAGGGTCTGGCAGCGACATAATTACCGGGCACACTGGTTTCGAATATGAGAAGGTTGCCCGTTGGTCCTGTCATCGGTTGAGAATTTCCCTGAGCGTCGGTGCGTGTGCCCGATTGATAATCTCGCACGCCCACAATATCTAACCCGCCGAGTTTTGTGGGGGGAGCGGAGCGGAAGTTTGCCATTAAGTTTTGCATTCGCTTCATTCCGTCGCTTCCTTCCATTCGGATGTTTACCAGTCGTTCGTGGTGGAAGCCATGTTTTAGATAAAGGGCATCGAGGTGTTCGAACAAAGACATCCCTTTTGATTTCACTAATGCGGCTAACTCAGTCATGAGTAAGCAGGCAATTGCTCCGTCCTTATCACGACAGTACTGACCGACAAGAAAACCATGAGATTCTTCCGTCCCGAAAACAAAGTTATCGGGCCCGTCTACATCCATTACATTGCAGATCCATTTAAAACCGACGAGGTTTTCCTGCGAACAGCGGACATGATAGGAGTCGCAAATGCGGCTTAACATCTTTGTGGTAACCAGTGTCGTCACAACATAGCTGGAGTCGTTGAGCGTTCCATTTTTCTGTTTTTCACCGAGGATAAAATCTCCGAGGAGAGCGCAGAGTTGGTTGCCGTTAAAAGTTCGCCATTGGCCAGCAATGTCGCTGGTTACAGGAGCGGCGGCACCCATGCGGTCGCAATCAGGGTCGGAAGCGAGGATGAGTTCCGCACCAGACTCCTTAGCTCGATCGATAATCGCGTCAAACACCACTGCATTTTCAGGGTTGGAAACGTGTCCTGGGACGTTGGGGAAATCCCCATTGGGTTCCCGGTGGGGTTCGAAAATTTCAAGCTTGTCGAAACCAACTGCATTGAGAAGGCTCTTGACATTAAATTCTCCTACGCCGTGCAATGGCGAAAAAATCACGTTCAGATCCCGGGGGCCTTCGAAACTGTGCTGAAGGTGTTCTTTGAGAAGGGCGGCATCAATTTCTTCGCGTATGATATGAATTTTACCGTCGTCAATTCCCTGTTGGAAATTAACTTTGGGGATCTCTTGAACTTCCCCAACCTTGGCGATTACCGATTTGTCATGGGGCGGAATTAACTGCGCACCGTTAGACCAGTAAACTTTTACCGCATTGTCGGAAGGTGGATTGTGGCTGGCTGTAACCATAATTCCACAGTCGCAATTCTTGTACCGAATCAAAAATGAAAGTTCAGGAGTGCTCCGGTAATCATCAATAAAGAAAACCTCGAAACCGTTGGCGACCATGACGCTAGCGCACAATTCAGCAAATTCGCGACTACGGTGCCTGGTGTCGTAGGCGACTGCCATTTTCCACGGCCCGTCCGGTTTGGTTTCTTTGACATAAGCAGCGAGCCCTTGTGCGCTTTCACCGATGGTCCGTTCGTTGATCGCATTCGAACCAAAGGGGTACATCTTTCCACGGCGTCCACCAGTACCGAACGGAATAACCGTCCAGAAGACATCGTCGAGAGCGTTCCATTTTTCGGCCACGATATGCTCGATTACCGCATCCGCGTATTGAGCGTATCGGTCTTCTGTTAACCAGCAAATTAAATTTCCAACGGATCCCTCTGTCAGAAGCCCCTTTTTGCAGGCCTCTTTGATCCGTGCAATGTAATCATCGGTCTCCAGAGTCGCGTTTTGTTCGTTCATAGGGGTACTTTGGTATTGAGGTTTAGGGGTTCGTCTTTAATTCAGAGACAATTGGCGGCAAGTAAATCGCCCTAGAGGGTGTTCTCGTGCTGAAATTTCTTAGCTCAGGAGGCGGTTTCGATTTTAGTTGGGCGGCCTAAGCGACTTCAACCCCTTTCTTATGCGAGACGGTCGAATTCGGATTGCGCGGGTTGCATTGAGTGTAGGTAGAAGAAAGTCCAAGTAAGGGGGAAGGCTCTAGATCATTCTACCGAAAATGAGAATTTGCAATTATGATGCTAACAAATGCATCCACTTAATTTGACGGTATAAAATGAAAGACCCCATCATCAGCGTATCTGGCTTGCGCGGAATTATCGGTGAAAGTCTCGATCCAATTTTGGCAATCAAGTATAGCTGTGCCTACGTAGGCGGATTGGAAGATAAAGGCCCAATTGTGGTCACGCGTGATGGTCGATCTACGGGGGGAATGCTCGCTCAAGCGATCTGTAGTGGTCTGTCGGCGATCGGGCGAGATGTAATCTATGGCGATGTTGCGGCAACGCCTACCACCGGAATTCTCGTTCGAGAGCACGGCGCCGCTGGAGGGATTCAAATTTCTGCCAGTCATAATCCAGCACCCTATAATGGAATTAAACTCTTTGAAGCAAGCGGGCGGGTGATTCCAGCAGACGCTGGTCAAAAGGTGATAGAGGCCTATCGCGAGTTTGATTTTAGGACCGTTTCTCATGAGAGCATTGGGACTATATCCAATCTGGATGATACGACGAGCGCCCATCTTAAAGCTGTTCTTGAGACAGTCGATGTTGAGCGAATCAAATCTCAAAAATATAAAGTGGTGCTTGATAGTCACCACGGTGCAGGCTCAGTCCTGGGTAGAGAACTGCTGTCGGCATTGGGTTGTGAATTTACCTGCCTTGGCGATACTCCTGACGGTTTGTTCACCCGTTCGCCTGAACCAACCGAAGTCAACCTTCGCGACACGACCGCGATGGCAGTCGATTTAAAAGCACAGGTTGTTTTTTGTCAGGACCCGGACGCCGACCGTGTGGCCTTGATCGACGAAAGGGGGGTCTACATTGGAGAAGAATACACCCTCGCGATTGCCCTAAATCATGCGTTAGAGTCGCGGCAAGGACCGGTGGTCATTAATTGTTCATCAAGCCGGATGTCTGCGGATATCTGTAAAGCGCACGGGTGTGCATTACATTTAAGTGCGGTCGGCGAAGCAAATGTTACCAATCAGATGAAGTCCCTCGATGCGGTCTACGGCGGAGAGGGAAATGGCGGGCCGATTGATCCAAAGGTCGGATTCGTGCGCGATAGTTTTGTCGCGATTGCCCAAGTGCTTGATGCAATGGCAAAGAATGGCAAGACAGTGAGCGAACTTGCTGCCGGAATCCCTTCGTACGAAATTTGCAAAACGAAGATTGCAATCGATCGAGAGAGTATCCAAAGCCTTTACGAACGTCTGACGGAACGGTTTGGCGATGCTAACAAAAGCACGATAGATGGACTTAGGTTTGATTGGCAAGATAAATGGATCTTGGTAAGGCCCAGTAATACCGAGCCGATCGTCCGGGCAATTGCAGAGGCCAGTGAAAAGGCCGAAGCAGAGGCCCTGTGCGAAATTGCCGCGGAGTTGGCGGCAAGTCTATCCGGTTGAAACCAAGTTTGGAATCTACTTCTCTGCTTGCAGATTTTGCATCGCTTTCCGGGCAGCCATCCGGACCAGCGGATCTTTGTCGTCGAGTAAGCCTTTGATTTGGGTTTGGTAGGCCGCAGCAGCACTGCCCATGTTCCCAATTGCGGTAGCAGCGAGTTCGCGAGTCGCAGGCTGTGATGATTTCAGTGACTTGGCGACGGCGGGGGCAAGCGAAATGGCGTCCGGTCCCATTTTGCCGACCAAATAGACTGCCTCGTTTGCCATCGTGGAATCGTTGAGGAGTTTACGGAACACGGCGCCGGCTTCATCAGCATCCGCCGTTATCTTCCAGAGGGCAAAGGCAGCATGTCCCCGGACAAACTGATTTTTCCCGTCAAGTTTTTCTCTAACGGTGGGAAGTGCCTTCGTTGCTTCCGGGCCTAAGTAGCCCAAGCCCGTGAGCACTCGCTGTTGCTCGATCGGTGAAATAGGTCTTCCATCGTCGCGGGGTTGAAGTTGTTTCGCGAGTAGTTCTGCTACATCGACATCCGATGAAGTCGGCCCGATTGCTCCAAGACACAGTGCTGCCCAACCGCGGGTAGATGGGCCACCATTCTTTTGAACCTCTAGGAGTGCGGCTTCCGCGTCAATCGCATCTGGACCGAAGTTTTCAAGAATACGACAGGCCATGCATTGATTGTTTAGATCTTTATCGAGAACGCAGGCGATGATTTCTTCCATCGCCGGTTGAGCTTCATCTTCCATTCCCTGAAGTGCGTACAATCCGCATTTGCGATGAACTGGATTGTCATCTCGCAATAAATCTTTCAACTCTTCAATGAAAATCTTGCTACCCGGACCGATGGATCGAAGTGCTGAACAGGCAATTCGGTAGCCTTTCGTCGTGTTCTCTTCCATGAACGGTCGGACGTGTTCGGCCGCTGGAGCACCAATAACCTGGAGTGATGAATCCGCCGCATTTTTTATTTTCTCGTTGTAGATGGTCGCTAGTTTCGCGAGCACAGGGACCGTCTTCGAGAGATCTCCGGGGCGAACGCCAAGTTGCAGTATGGCGTCGATTTGATCGCGAGAGGTAAGGTCTTCTGCGGCGGCACGCAATTCTACGTCGCTAAGAGTTCCGAGTCGATCTTGTCCAAAAACAGGTCTTCCCGTCCCCAGTTGGTAGGCAGAGTAAGTGCCCACTAAAACGAAAATCGCAACCAACGTGCCGGTGAAGTGTGAACGCATTCATCTCTCCAATTCGGATTTAGAGGTAGGGTGGGGATAGGCTACAATAACGAATCTCGTCTTGGCCAATTCTCTTTCCGTTTGTGAATTCTAAGCAACTTGCAATCGGGAAGCCACCCTTGGGGTTCCGTCTGTTACCGGCAAAGCTTAGAACCAAACAACCGGAATTTTTAACATTCCCGAGAAAGCGTCGTAATAAGTCGCGTTCAGCTCAATATCCACCAGTTCTCGGCATTCAAATGAGGAAGTTCAGTGCATAAAATTTACCCAATTTCCGCCATAAATCTTTTATTCATTCTGATCTTAGTTGTATTCGGTTTCCTAGTTAATGATGCGTCCGCGCAAAGTGAACAGCAAGTAGATACCAGCGCTAATGAAAACTTGGAAAAAGAATTAGAGCAACTGTTGGGCAAGCAAGTGGCTGCATGGAACGAGGGTAATTTGGAGAAGTTTATGGACACTTACTGGAAGTCCCCCAAACTTACATTTAGCAGTGGTGGAAAAACAAATTTTGGCTGGCAGGCGACTTTAAACAACTATCAAAAAGCCTACCCCACTCCAGAGAAGATGGGGAAGCTACATTTCGACGAATTACGAGTTAGCAAAATTGAAGCCCATTCGGCTCTGGTCTTGGGGCACTGGCACTTGCGTCTTGTCGACGGACAGCAACGGGACGGGAATTTTACGCTTGTCGTCATGAAATTTGGTAATAACTGGAAAATTGTTCACGACCATTCTTCTGAACTTAAGAAGCTCACCGAAAAAGAAATCGACGTTCAATAGGCGATGGATCAAGCTCACGATTGGACTAGCTAACAGATCAATTAACGAAAGTAACAGAGTTGCGTTTACGTTTATCAAGTAAAATCTGAGGGTGGATTTAGTTCGTTAGCCGGTTGAAACAATTAAGTCTCTTCTCGGGTACAATGATTGGAATGATTTTCATCCGCTTTATTTTTTTTCGGGCAGGGGTTTTTCGCCTACCGGTTTGTGCCGGCGAGTTAAATTATGCGACAGAAATTTGAATCACGGTTGATTTTTGGAATTCTATTTTGGATTGGTATTATTGCCTTTGCCGGGATACTTCTTCGCAACACGGTTTCCGACACACCGCGTGCGTCGGGAATGTTGTTTGACTATGTTACGAAACAGCGGCGGCTGGTAGAGGTTGAATTTCCAGTTGATGTCGTTTTGTCTCGCGGAACTCCTGTTTTCTCTTCAGACCCCGAACAGGTGAATCCCATCGGTGTCGTCTCAATGCTCGATGGATTTGAAAGCAACTTCAAAGGAGCGGGTTGGACGGGTAAAGCAACTGTCTTGCTTTACGGAAATGCACCGCGTCTAAGTCAAGGTGATTTTGCGACCTACCACTCTGCACCGGATACCACTGAGTGGGTTTTGAGAACGATGCTTCCAGACAATAAGCGGCGGGAAATTAGTGCGTTGATTGCGAGCGCTTACAAAGAGAATCAAAAGGAAATTCTCGATGCTTTCCGACCGATTTTGAATGAGTCTATTGCCACGGCCAGTCGAGTGATTCGGGAAGAGCTCAACTTAGCCTTGGAGAATCGCAAAGGCCAGTTAGAGGAGCTTGGTGCTCGGTATCGAAAAGAGTTAGTGGAAGAGAAGATTGTTCCCTTAGTAAAATCAGAAATTGTGCCGATTGTCCAAGTTGAAACTGAACCTTTGGTGGGAGAGATTGGTCAAGAAATCTGGAGCGAGGTATCCGTTTTCGGGTTTGGGTGGCGTTATATTTACGACAAGACTCCACTCCCTGACCGCAAATTGACGGAGCGGGAATTTAAGCGTTTTGCGGATCAAAAAGCGATACCGATAATTATGTCGCATATGGACGAGATTATTGAAGTCCAAAAAAGGGTGATCCGTAAGGTCTCGAAGAATCCCAAGGTCAAAGCCAGTCTTACCGAAAGTTTTGATTCCGTTTTGAGAGATGCTGAAACCCAGGCGTTGCTGACGGATCTCTTTGAAGATGTGCTAGTTAACAATGAGCGTTTAAAAATTGCACTCGAAGAACAGTGGCAAAGCCCTGCGGCTCAACAAGCTATTTCGCTTGCCAATGATAGATTAGAACCAACCATTAATGAAATTGGTGTCTCACTTTTCGGGTCGCCTGATGGAGAAATTACTCCGGAATTTGCAAGAGTTGTTCGTCACCGAATCTTACACAAGGACAGTCGCTGGCTTACCATGACAGCGAAGCCGGCAAATTCTGATGCCGTGGGGGATTCGGGCGGTGGGGAACCTAAGTCGATTCCCGGGGTGAAGTCTTCTGAAGATGCAAATATTCCTTACGCTGCGACTCGGGGGGAAGAATGAATCCTTC
>JAAHTH010002334.1_pt1 | contig 14787 bp, 17 predicted proteins | sample 6116091 | NCBI WGS metagenome assembly JAAHTH01 (sample SAMN13939990, study PRJNA603662) | sponge metagenome | isolation source: marine sponge | host: Mycale hentscheli | place: New Zealand | collected 2006
TTTATGAAATGTTTGACGGTTGGAACTTATACAGAGATGTGTCCACAGAGTAGCCCGCAGGCGGGGGAAGGTGCCAGTAGGTCCGACCCGGAGACATCGGTAACAGAAGTGACCGGGAACATAGGTAACAGTTAATCTACATCCAGACAAATATTGAGGAGTCTGTGATGCCTTGGATAGAGACTGAACCTATGAATGAGAAAGTGAAATTTATATCGAGTTACTTAGATAACAATTATTATTCGTTTCAAGAGCTGTGCCATCTAATTCAATTTGAGAGAGCCAAAAAAAATCAATAGCATCATGGATATTGTCGTCTAAATTTTAATAATTTGAACCGCTTCTTTCTCGCAATAAACGTGCTTTTGTTATCCTCATGTTGGTAGATTCCATTCTCAGTTTTTTATTTAATCTTTCCCCCATCCGCCCTTCGGGCACCTTCCCCCGCCTGCGGGAGAAGGATTTTCTAGCCCATTTTTGGTCTAAAGCGCATGATGATATTTTAAAGCGGCTATTAGAGGCTGTGCTTTTGATGCTCTTGAGTGATAAGGAAAAACACTCAAGCTTCGGGTTCAATAGAATAACATCAGGAAAACCTTTGTAAAAAAACATGAATAACAAGAGGATAAAAAGAAATCATTTTTTATAGACACACTTATCCAGAGCCTTTTCTTTCTAAATACAGGTCTACTACACATGTAATAAATTTCGTAAGTTATTGTTATTTATTAATATAACTAAGTTATACATAAAAAATACGCCTATAATAATAAGTTTTATTTATATACTTAAATATAATATTTATTAATCATGCATGTTTAACGTAAAAAGAACTTGTTTGACAGTAGCACTAAAATTTCTTATGATGCCTGGCTTTAAAGTATGAAGAGCACTATTCATGAAACGTACATTTCAACCTAGTAATTTAAAACGTAAACGTGATCACGGCTTTCGTGCACGTACAGCCACTCGTTCTGGTCGCATGATACTTAAACGTAGACGTGCTAAAGGTCGTAGTCGCTTATCAGCCTAAATGCAATGGCATACAGCTTTGATAAATCCCGTCGCTTACTCGTAAAGCAAGATTTTGATGCGGTTTTCAAAAATGCACTTCGGTTAACCAATAGTGAGTTCACGGTGCTTTTTTGCTCTAATCATTTAGCGCATCCAAGGCTTGGTTTGGTTCTATCAAAAAAAATGATACACAAAGCACACGATAGAAATCGAGTGAAGCGATTATTAAGAGAGTCTTTTCGGCTTAATCTCGATTTGCCAGCTGTTGATATTGTCGTTTTAGCAAGGCCTGCAGTTAACAAAGCGCCACCTCGTCAAATACGAGCTAACTTGGGTAAACTATGGAACAAATTATCCATACAGCACGGCTCTTAATTATTTGGCCAATTAAGCTTTATCAGTATTTACTGAGCCCTTACCTAGGCTCATGTTGTCGTTTTTATCCGACGTGCTCAAATTATGCACTGGAAGCAGTGCAACGTTATGGTGTTTTCAAAGGTACCTGGTTGGCAATGAAGCGTATTGCGCGTTGTCACCCTTGGTCTCCTGGTGGGTACGATCCCGTATCATCAATACACTCAGATTTTAATTAAACCAAAGAGATAAGACTTATGGATATTAAGCGTATTATACTCGGGGCAGCTTTAGCGATGCTTGCTTATAGTTTGTGGACTGCATGGCAAATTGATTATCCGGTCCCCGAAGCTTCAACTTCATCTTTAACTTATCAAGCAAACCAAGGTAGTTATCAACAAAATAAAACAAAACAAGCACTTCTACCGACCGTAACAGCTGATTCAGAGACACATAAGCCAGTAGCTTATCCTGAGCCTCAAATAACAACTCAAAATATTCAAGTTAAAACAGATATACTGGATCTTGATATTGACTTGGCGCAAGGTGATATTGTATCTGCTGATTTATTAGATTATGCGAAAAATCAAACAGATCCTCATGAGCCATTTTCATTGCTTAGTGATAAAAAAGGTGCGCGCTACGTCGCTAACAGTAGCTTGTTATTGTTAAACCAAGGCAATATTGAGCAAACGCAACCTGGATTTACGGCTGAAAAAAACACCTATACGCTTTCTTCTGATCAAAACGAATTAAACGTTGAAATAACAGGGCAAACGCAAAGCGGTTTAGCAGTGAAAAAAATATTCACGCTAAAGCGTGGTAGTTATTTAATCAATGTTCAGTACCAATTATTGAATCAAGGCAGTACATCCTGGATAGGTTATTTAAATACACAAATATTACGTGACTCACCTAAAGAAGATAAATCAAGTTTATCTCATATTGGATCGTATACAGGTGCTTCTTATTCAAACCCAGGTCATCATCGTTATCAAAAACTGACATTTAAAGACATGGCTAAAAGCCCTTTAGATGCAGATGTTGAAAGTGGATGGATTGCGATGCAACAGCGGTATTTTTTAACTGCATGGATACCTCATGTGGATTCAAAAGAGCGTTTTTATTCCAGAGCTATTGATAATAGTTATGCCATTGGTGCTGTTAGCCAAGCCATTAAGTTAGCACCAGGTGAAACAGAAACTGTAGGCTCTCAGCTCTATTTGGGTCCTGAAATTTCAGACTTACTTAAGCCTATAGCACCAAGCCTTGATTTGACGATTGATTATGGATGGCTTTGGTTTATATCATCCCTTCTTTTTTCTGTTATGAAATTTATTCATACCCTGATAGGTAACTGGGGCTGGTCAATTGTTTTAGTGACTGTGCTTGTTAAAATTGCATTTTATCGTTTATCAGCAAAAAGTTATCGTTCAATGGCTGGCATGCGAAAACTACAACCTAAATTACAAGCATTAAAAGAAAGATATGGTGAAGATAAAGCTAAAATAAGCCAAGCAACCATGGCTTTATATCGTGAAGAAAAGGTCAATCCATTATCTGGATGTTTACCCATGTTGGTTCAACTGCCTATTTTTATGGCTTTATATTGGGTTTTAATTGAAAGTGTCGAGTTACGACAAGCGCCATTTATTTTTTGGATTAAAGATTTAGCCTCACCAGATCCCTATCATGTGCTAACACTGTTGATGGGCGGTACGATGTTTATTCAACAAAAGATGAATCCTGCCCCACCTGATCCCATGCAAGCAAAGCTCATGATGTTTTTGCCCGTAATGATGACTGCTCTTTTTTGGAATTTCCCATCAGGTTTGGCATTGTACTGGACTGTGAATAATACCTTAACGATTTTACAGCAATGGTATATCACACGAAAATTTGGGGCAAAATAACCCATGCAAATTGACACGATTGTGGCGTTAGCAACGCCACCCGGTCGTGGGGGCATTGGCATTGTTCGTTTGTCAGGTCCTGATGCGTATACAATAGCGAAAAAATTAGCGCGTCGAGATGAATTAATTGAACCGCGCATGGCATACCATGTAAATTTTTATACTGCAGATACATCAGATACTGATTTAGTTGACGCTGGGATATTGCTTTACTTTAAGGCCCCCCATTCGTTTACTGGTGAAGATGTGGTTGAGTTTCAAGGGCATGGCGCCCCTGTTATGTTGACCCGTTTAATATCAGAGTGTGTTCTTAGTGGCGCGCGATTAGCGCGTCCTGGTGAATTTTCTGAACGTGCTTTCTTAAATAATAAACTTGACTTGGCACAGGCTGAAGCCATTGCTGATTTAATTCATGCTCACTCAGAAACCGCGGCACGTTTGGCCTTGCGTTCACTTCAAGGTGACTTTTCAAAAAAAGTGAATCTTATTTCGGAGCAACTTATTGCTTTGCGATTGTATGTTGAGGCTGCCATTGATTTTTCTGATGAGGAAATTGATTTTTTAAGTGATGGAAAAGTCGCAGCTTTATTTAAAAAAGTGTTCGGTGATTTAAATAAACTAATATCAGGTGCAACCCAAGGCGCTTTAATTCGTGAAGGGGGTGTGATTGTGATATCAGGCCCACCTAATGCAGGTAAATCGACCTTACTGAATGCTTTATCTGGCTATGAAGCTGCTATTGTTCATGATGAGGCAGGTACAACCAGAGACATTATGCGTGAACATATCTTGTTGGATGATATTCCTCTGCAATTGGTGGACACAGCAGGGCTTCGTGATAGTGAAAATTTTGTTGAGCAGGAAGGCATTCGGCGTGCAAAAGAAGCTATCCAACGAGCTGATGCTGTCTTAATGATGCAAGATGTGGCTGAAAAAAATAAAACGCAAGACTTAGAAAAAAACATACAAGCATTAATGCCAGCGCATGTGCCTGTGATTCATGTTTTGAATAAAATAGACAAATTAAATACCCCCCCTTCTCGTGAAGGCATGAGTATTTATTTATCAGCCAAGCAAAAAAAAGGGTTGGATTTACTCAAATCTGCACTCAAAGAAGCTTTAGGGCATCAGCCTACAGAAGGGTTATTTTTAGCGCGCAGGCGTCATCTTGAAGCTTTAAATGCAGCGCATGCTTTTTTAGAAGCAGGAGAAAAACAGTTATTTGAACATGCTGCGGGTGAGTTACTTGCAGAAGATTTACGACAGGCGCATGATGCTTTAGGTGAAATAACCGGTCAATTTACAACGGATGATTTATTAGGCCAAATTTTTTCAACTTTTTGTATAGGAAAATAAAAATAAACAGCTAAATTCAGACAAGGACGCTTTATGATTCACTCAAATATTTTAACCGTTATCGGACAAACGCCTGTTGTAAAAATCAATCATATCGCGCGTGATTTAGCGTGTGACGTCTATGTTAAATGTGAATTTTTAAACCCCGGTGGTTCAGTTAAAGACCGTATTGGTTTTGATATGGTGAAAGAAGCTGAAAAACGAGGAGAAATTAAACCGGGCGATACATTAATAGAGCCCACATCAGGAAACACAGGAATTGGTATTGCTCTTGCTGGTGCTGTACTTGGGTACCATGTTGTGATTACGATGCCTGAAAAAATGAGCCAAGAAAAACAAGTGATACTTGAGCGTCTGGGTGCTGAGATTTATCGCACACCAACCGAGGCTGCATTTGATGCACCGGATAGCCATATTTCATTGGCTAAAAAACTTCAAACAGAATTACCAAATGCACATATTTTAGATCAATATGCGAACCCTGATAATCCTAACGCGCACTACTCTGGAACAGCTGAAGAAATTATTGCTGACTTTGGAGATACGTTAGATATGGTGGTTGTTGGCGTTGGGACAGGTGGTACGATAACTGGGATTGCAAAACGCTTAAAAGAACATCAACCAACAATAAATATGTTCGGCGTTGATCCCGTTGGTTCTATATTGGGCGGCGGTGACGAAGTTGCCCCCTATTTGGTTGAAGGCATTGGCTACGATTTTTTTCCAGATGTTTTAGATAATAGCTTGGTTGATCAGTATATTAAGTTACGAGATATAGATGCTTTTAATATGGCAAGGCGTTTGATTGCTGAAGAAGGGTTACTGGTGGGTGGCTCAAGTGGTGGTGCGATGTGGGCGGCTTTGAGTGCAGCTAAAACACTAAAGGCCGGCCAACGATGTTTGGTTGTTTTGCCTGATTCTGTCCGGAACTATATGTCAAAGTTTATTAACGATGCATGGATTAAGGCAGAGGGCTTTCTGGATTAATTTTATTTTGTGAGGTGAATGCTTCGGCTTGTTGAATATAATCAGCAAGTTTTAAATAGAGATTTTTACTGGAAAGCGGTTTGTAATTTTCAGTGGAAAGCACCCCTGCTAGTTGTACATATTGCTTGGTAACGCCTGAATCACCGAGTTGTTTAAGTGTTTGATGCGCATCGGCTAATTGTTTTTTTGGGGACGCGTCTTTAAATAATCCGAAGGTGCTTGGCATGGTTGTAGGCATTTTTTCTCAATGATTAAGTGGTTTGGTTATAGTATAAAGCAAAAATAATAAAGAAGAAGGGCTTGACAAAGTGTTTTTTGATCCGAATAATCTCAAGGATAATCTGTTCTTGATTAAAAAAAATTAAAGGCAGATTATTGAGCGTGAATGGACGACATGTTCAGCATGCGATGATGGATTTTCGGCGCTGTTGTTGACAAGAGGGAAAAGAGGATTGATAATCGTTCTAGTGTACGTTTTCGAATGAGCGATGATCGCGTACCGAAGTTGATACAACGTTGTGGCTTAATAAACGGAAGCTTATAATAAAAAAAGTGGAGAAGCGCATGTTAAACTTAAAAAAGACAGCAGCGGCAGTTCTTGCTCTTAGCAGCAGTGCTGTATTCGCTGGAACCATGGGACCTGTTTGTAGTGCTGTAAATGTAACAGTTCCTTGTGAAAGCACAGCTTGGGATGTTGGTGCTCGTGCATTGTACTTGCAACCTGCATATAGCGGTGCGAGCTATGGCTACTCAGCAGTAAATAACAACGGTAGTAGTGTAGAATATAACAAAAATTGGGGTTGGGGCTTCATGATTGAAGGTTCTTACCACTTTGAAACAGGTAGCGATGCTAACCTGAACTGGTATCACTTCAGCAAATCAAGCAATAAGAGCTATACCGTAGCAAACTCGGGTGGTCTTGGGATTCTTGATGCTGCAACTGGTTTCTCTGGTACTTCTAAAACAGACCCTAAATGGGATGCTGTTAATTTAGAATTTGGCCAGCATGTTGATTTTGGTGAGAAGAAAGACATTCGATTCCACGGTGGTGTTCAATACGCAAGAATCGGAAATGACGTGACTCTCGCTGCAACAGGAACATTCACTGGTGGTCCTTCTGGTGCCTTCACGGGTACAGGTACATTTAACCGAAAGCCAACCTATAATGGTTTTGGTCCTCGCGTTGGTGCTGATATGGACTACGCTTGGGGTAATGGTTTAGGTGTTTATGCTAACGGTGCAGCATCTTTATTAGCCGGAAGCAGCAAAGTAACTTCAACTTATACAGATACCACTGGTGCTCAATTGATTCAAAGTGCTTCTAAAGCAACAATTGCACCAGAGCTTGAAGCAAAACTGGGTCTGAAATATGACTACGCTGTTGCACAAGGTGATTTAACCCTGGATGTTGGTTGGATGTGGGTTAACTACTGGAATGTAACACAAACAACTGCTCCAGCTACTGTTCCATCTGAAGGTGACTTCGGTGTTCAAGGTCTTTATTTTGGAATGAAATGGTTAGGTAACGTCGCTTAATCGCACGTCACTGACTGAAGTTAAGAGGCCGTCGTTTACGACGGCCTTTTTTTTGCTTTAAATTTTAGTTTTAGTATTTAATTATGAGAAAATAAATGGACTTTCAGCTGAATCAAGAACAAATGTCATTGCAAAATATGGCTGCTGAGTTTTCAAAAAAAATATTTGAGCCTCAAGCAAGCACATGGGATGAAACACATTTTTTTCCTAAAGAGGCATTACGTGAAGCTGCAGCGCTTGGTATGGCGGGTATGGTTGCTCATGAAAACATGGGTGGTTCAGGGCTTAAACGTTTGGATGCAGTGCTTGTCTTAGAGCAGTTGGCATCTGCTTGCGTAAGCACAAGCGCATATTTATCTATTCATAACATGGTTGTTTCTATTTTAGATCAATATGCATCTTCAGATTTACGTGAAAAATGGGGAAAAAAACTAACACAAATGGACGTGTTTGGCAGTTATTGTTTAACAGAGCCTGAAGCAGGATCTGACGCTGCGGCACTAAAAACAAGCGCTAAAAAAGAAGGGGATGCATATATTCTAAATGGCTCTAAAGCATTTATTTCTGGTGGCGGTGTGAGCGATGTTTATTTATGTATGGTGCGAACAGGAGATGATACCCATCATGGCATTAGCTGTATTTTAGTTGAAAAAGATACGCCGGGCTTAAGCTTTGGGACACAAGAAAAAAAAATAGGCTGGCATAGTCAACCCACAGCTATGTTGTTTTTCGAAGACTGTCGTGTTCCGGTTACGCATCTTGTGGGTGAAGAAGGCATGGGCTTTAAAATAGCGCTCCAAGCGTTAAACGGGGGACGTGCTAATATTGCTGCGTGCTCATTAGGGGGGGCTTTAGCGTGTATTCGTTTAACAAAGGCATACATGCAAGAACGTAAACAGTTTGGAAAAACACTCACTGCATTTCAAGCACTTCGTTTTCAGCTGTCAGATATGCTAACACGCTTTCATGCTGCGCGTTTAATGGTGTATCGTGCAGCTGAAGCATTGGATGCAAATGCACCTGATGCACCGATGTATGCTGCAATGGCAAAACAATTTGCAACAGATACAGCGTTTGATATTAGTCATCAGGCTCTGCAATTACATGGTGGCTATGGGTGTTTAAAAGATTATCCTATAGAACGTTTTTTTAGAGATTTACGGCTTCATCAGGTGGTTGAAGGGACCAATGAAATTATGCGTGAAATTATTTCGAAATCAGCATTAGATGAAGCTTTTATGATTGAATAAGGAGATGATATGTCAGATGTAGAGCACCAAATAGAATCAGGTATTTTAGTGATTACTTTGAATCGGCCTGAAAAATTAAATGCTTTGAGCACAGAAGTCTTAGACAATTTAAAAAAAATATTTATAGATGCAAAACAGAACCCTAAAATACGCGCGGTCCTTCTTACAGGAGCAGGGAAAGCTTTTTGTGCTGGGGCGGATATTCGGCGTCTCGCTGAGTGTAATGCAGAGACGGGGTTTGATTTTGCACGTGCAGGACAGGCGATACTTAGTTCACTTGAAACATTAGGTAAGCCGTCAATTGCGGCAATCAATGGTTATGCTTTTGGCGGAGGCTGCGAGCTTGCCATGGCAGCAACGCTTCGTATTGCCTCTGAAAAAGCTCAGTTTGGGCAGCCTGAGGTGAAATTAGGTGTGTTACCAGGGTATGGTGGTACGCAGCGTCTTGCGCGGTTGGTCGGTAAAGGTCGAGCTTTAGATTTATGTTTAACTGGACGGACGATTGATGCAAATACCGCGGAGTCATGGGGATTGGTAACAGAAGTGGTTGCTGAAGATGCTTTACTTGAGCGTGCAAAAGCAATACTTCAAAGTGTTTTAGCCGTAGCACCTTTGGCGGCAAAAGGCGTTATGGAGGTGATTGATGTAGGCTGTGATTTATCATTATCTGACGCTTTTCAGTTAGAAGCATTGCACTTTGCAAAAGTGTGCGCAAGCCATGATAAACGAGAAGGAGTGTCAGCTTTTCTTGAAAAGCGCCCTGCTGTATTTAAAGGGGAATAAAAATGAGTCTCAATCAAGATATTTTATTTTCTATTAAACATCATATCGGTTTAATTGAACTAAATAGACCTAACGCTTTGAATGCATTGAATTTTTCAATGTTCAAATCATTGCTCTCACAACTTTTGGCATGGCAAACAGATGATGATATTCATGCTGTCGTCATTCAGGCAGTCCCTGGTCGTGCTTTTTGTGCTGGGGGAGATGTGCGCTGGGTGTATGATATTGGGCGAGATAACCCATCTATGCCACTTGATTTATTTAAGCACGAGTATCGCTTAAATTATTTAATATCACAGCTAGGAAAGCCTTATATTGCTTTAATGGACGGTTTAACGATTGGTGGCGGGGTTGGTATTACCCTGCATGGGTCACATCGCGTTGCGAGCGAAAAATTTGCATTTAGCATGCCTGAGGTGGGCATAGGCTTTTTTCCTGATATAGGCGCAAGCCACCTGCTGTCAGCATGCAAAGATGGTTTTGGCTTGTATTTGGGTTTAACCGGACGACGCGTTAATGCTGCGGATTCGAAAGCACTCGGTTTTGTGGATTATACGATTGCAAGTGATCATTTTTCAGGGATATTAACTGATTTATTTGCGACAGATTTATCTATACATGCAGAGCAAAAAGTTTCAGATTGTTTGGGTCAGCATCAAGAAAACATGCCAGCAGGCAATGATAATCGTTCGCGTAATTTAGTGTCAAAAACCTTTGGAAATAAGGCGACACTGCGAGCGGTGTTTGAGGCTTTAAACCAGGATGGAAGTGCTTGGGCACTTGAAACACGAGATTTATTATTGCAGCAATCACCACTGAGTCTTCATGTGACACTTCAGCAATTAAGACAAGCAGAAGGACTTGATTTAGCGGGTTGTTTGGCCATGGATTATGGGTTGGCATATCATTTTTTAAATCACTCTGATTTTTATGAAGGAGTGCGTGCCCGCTTGGTAGATAAAGATAAAGCGCCAAAATGGCAGCCAGAGCGATGGGAGAATGTTTCAGACCAAGAGGTATTGGATTATTTTAAAATACCGACAGACGTCGCTTCATTGTGGTAATATAAAGCTATTTTTTGTGTGTGGAGCATTAAGTATGGCAATAAAATCTGATCGGTGGATTGAGAAAATGGCACGCGAACAGGGCATGATTGCGCCGTTTGAGCAGGGGCAAATGCGTGAAAATGAGCAAGGCCGTATTATTTCATATGGTGTATCAAGTTATGGCTATGATGTGCGATGTGCAAATGAATTTAAAATATTCACGAATATTAATTCGGCTATTGTTGATCCCAAAGTATTTGATGAAAGCAGTTTTGTTGATGTGACATCAGACGTTTGCATTATTCCGCCTAACTCTTTTGCCTTAGCACGAACGGTTGAATATTTTCGCATTCCAAGAGATGTCTTAACCATTTGTTTGGGCAAGTCAACGTATGCACGCTGCGGCATTATTGTGAATGTCACACCACTTGAGCCTGAGTGGGAAGGACATGTTACCTTGGAGTTTTCAAATACAACGCCACTCCCTGCAAAGATTTATGCAAATGAAGGCGTTGCTCAAATGATTTTTTTAGGGGCTGATGACGTTTGTTCTGTGTCTTACAAAGACAGAAGTGGTAAATATCAAAGCCAAACAGGCGTAACTTTACCGCGAACGTAAAGTATTTTATTCGTCATTTTGAATGGGGTGCGTGCTTGCAGAAGCAATAATGCGCGCCCGCAATGCTTTGCCTGGTTTGAAATGGGCTGTATGTTTTTCTTCTGTGATAACTTTTTCACCTGTTTTGGGGTTGTGAGCGTTTCGTGGTGGCCGATAACGCAGTGAAAAACTACCAAAGCCTCTAATTTCGATGCGTTCACCTTGAATGAGCGTTTGGCTCATGGTTTTAATCATCAAATTAACACTGTCCATGATACGTTTTTCGGGCAAATGTGTCATATCACTGGAAAGGTTTGCGATCAGTTCAGATTTAATCATATCTACCTCTATCTCTAGCAATAGGAATTAGATTCTTTTTATCTTACGTGATAAATATAGAGTTGGAAAGAATAAATAAGGCACCGCTCATGTTAATAAAAAAATGGATTGGATTATTACTTATTTTACCTATCATGGTTCATGCGACTGTTCGGGATAATGTACGTGGGACGCGTTACTGTGAAATTATTGTGACGGATGGATGGCTTCGGTGTGCGGTGTATACGACAGAAGGTATCAACCATTGCCCGGATGCATTTTGGAGAAACTTAACGCAAAAAGATATAAAAAAGGCAACAGGTGCCTCAAAAGCAGTGATTCATGGCCCTCGATATTGGGTGATGGATACCATACAAACAACCCCTTTGATTCAAGTGAAATCTCAAACATTTAAAAAACTGCAAACAAAAAAAATAGCCTATGTACACATTGGTTTGTCTGATATTTTAAATGGTGAAAAACCTTATCGTAAGCATACTATTGATTTAAATAATACTTTTACGTATAAAGCAGGGAAACCTGTGTATGAGATAATCGACCCTAAAGGACAGGTTTATGTCATGCAGTCGTATAGCCTTGATAAGCAAAAACAAACCGAACGTAGTCTGTCACAGTTAGAGAAAAAGCTGAGATTACCGAAAGGTTGGCAGTTTAAAACGGGTGTGCTGAGCCAAAATAAGGCACTTAAAACAGTCAATAATAAAGCGGTTGTGTTGCATGATAACTTAATGAACCGTTATCAGCTGAGCACACGTGATTTTTTAAAGTAGTGATAAAAGTAAGTAACTAGGGAATACTATGCAAAGTGTTTGTATCACACAACCGGATGATTGGCATGTTCATTTTCGTGATGGCGCTATGCTGCAAAGTACGGTGCCGGCGACAGCAAAGCACTTTGGACGTGCATTGGTGATGCCAAATTTAGAGAAACCACTGACATCACTGGATGATTTGCTTGCTTATCGGACGCGGGTGATTGATGCTGCAAAAGAGCATCCTGATTTTAAGCCTTATTTTACGTTTTATTTAAATGAATCTGTATTGCCAGAAACATTATTGGCAGCAAAAAAAAATGCGTTTATTTTAGGGGGGAAGTTATATCCTGCCGGTGTGACTACGAATTCAACAGAGGGTGCGCGATCTATTCGTGCGCTTTATCCCTTGTTTGAAGCGATGCAGGCTTGTGATTTAGTGTTACAAATTCATGGAGAAGTGATTGGGGGAGATATATTTGAGCGTGAGGCGCTATTTATTCAAACACATTTAAAAAATATCGTGAGAGACTTCCCTAAGCTACGTATTGTGCTTGAACATATTTCAACGGAAGTGGCAGCTCAATATGTTGAAAATGCGCCTGATACACTGGCTGCAACCATTACGCCACATCACTTATTATACGATCGTAATCAGCTATTAGCAGGTGGTATTCGCCCTCATTATTATTGTTTGCCGATATTAAAGCATGCGCGTGATAAGCAAGCGCTGCGGGCTGCAGCAACCAGTGGGAATCCTAAATTTTTTGCAGGAACAGACAGTGCACCGCATGGTAAAAATCAAAAAGAATGTGCGTCAGGTTGTGCGGGTATTTATTCAGCACCGTTTGCTCTGTCGATGTATGCAGAGGTGTTTGACAGCATGCAAGCACTAGACCGTTTAAATCCGTTTTTAGGACAGTTCGGCGCTGATTTTTATCAATTATCGCGCTCTAATCATGAGGTGACTTTGGTGCGGGAGTCTATCCAGGTGCCCGAATATTTTGATTTTAAAACCACTCACATTGTGCCGGTACATGCTGGGGGTCAATTTGCTTGGAGTGTACGATGAATAAACGATTTCGTGGGTTTATGCCAGTGGTTGTGGATGTTGAAACAGCAGGGCTTGATGCAAGAGAACATGCACTGCTTGAGATGTGCATCGTGCTTTTAGAGCAAAACAATAAAGGCCAATTACTTTGTGGCAACTCAAAGTTTGAGCATATTTTACCGTTTGAAGGCGCGCTCTTAGATGAAAAGTCGTTAGAATTTAATGGCATCGATCCCTTTCAGCCACTGCGTTTGGCGCTCAGTGAACGTGAGGCATTAACCCGCTTGTTCGATCCGATTTGGCAAGCATTGCGTGACAGTAAATGCCAGCGCGCCGTGTTGGTCGGACACAATGCATGGTTTGATTTAGCTTTTGTGAATGCGGCTGCAGCCAGAACAGGGATTAAATCACCGTTTCATCGATTTACTTGTTTTGATACTGCAACACTTGCAGGGGTACATTATGGACAAACCGTACTTGCAAAAGCGATGCATGCAGCAGGCATTGTTTTTGATGCAAATGAAGCACATTCAGCGATTTATGATGCAGAAAAAACGGCTGCCTTATTTTGTAAAATAATTAATACCTGGCAGCCGTCTCAATAGGATGTGTTAACGACCTATCTTAGAGTGCTTCGCTGTGCTCTGAGAGGTAGCTTGCAACACCTTCAGGAGATGCACTCATGCCGCTGTCCCCTTTTTTCCAACCGGCAGGGCACACTTCACCGTTGGCTTCAAAAAATTGTACGGCATCAATAATACGCAGTAATTCATCAACATTTCGGCCAATGGGTAAGTCGTTTACAATTTGCGATCGCACAACGCCTTTATTATCAATAACGAAGGCACCACGTAAAGCAACACCTGCATCAGGATGTTCGACACCATAGGCTTGGCAAATGGCATGGTTCATGTCGGCTGCCATGGTATATTGAACGGGACCAATGCCCCCTTGGTTAATCGGTGTGTTGCGGTAAGCATTATGTGAAAAGTGAGAGTCAATTGACACAGCAATGACTTCAACACCGCGATCTATAAATGCTTTCATACGATGGTCTAGTGCAATCAGTTCTGATGGACAAACAAACGTAAAGTTTAGCGGATAGAAAAACACCACGCCATATTTGCCATTTAGGTGTTGATGTAAATTAAAATTATCGACAATTTCACCTGAGCCAAGTACGGCGGGTACTGTAAAATCAGGGGCTGTTTGGGTGACTAAAACACTCATGCTATTCTCCAATGGGTTTGTAAATAATTACTGTTTAGCTTCTTTCAATAAAGGTTGAAGTTCATCTTGCTCATGCATATCAAGAATAATATCAGAGCCACCAATTAATTCACCGTTAACATAAAGCTGAGGAAAGGTAGGCCAGTTGGCATATTGTGGTAATGTTTGCCGAATGTCTGGATTCGCCAATACATCAACCGTTGCAAATTGAACCTCACATGCTTCAAGACATTGAACAGCGCGTGATGAAAAACCACACTGTGGAAATTTAGGTGTGCCTTTCATATATAAAAGAATGGCATTATCTGCGATTTGTTGTTTAATTTTATCTAAAGTATCCATTTGTAGGCCTGCTATAAATTATAAAATAATAGGTGCCTAATTATCGATTAAATTGCTTGCTTACGCAACCGAAAACTTGGGTTTAATGCCCGCTATTGGGATCAATCGCGCTGAATAACTCACAGCGACTCCCGCTTAAGAATTTTTTGAAAAAGAATATTGGGTCGGTTTTTAATAGGCAATAGAAGTTACGCATTGACAGCGACCTGAAATTTCGGGTTTAGATGCTGCTTGTT
>JAAHTH010001586.1_pt2 | contig 14757 bp, 27 predicted proteins | sample 6116091 | NCBI WGS metagenome assembly JAAHTH01 (sample SAMN13939990, study PRJNA603662) | sponge metagenome | isolation source: marine sponge | host: Mycale hentscheli | place: New Zealand | collected 2006
GAATTTAAAAAGGGCTGAATTTAAAAAGGGCTGAATTTAAAAAGGGCTGAATTTAGATCCTTGGTTTCCTAGAGTCCACATCTTCAGAAAGATAAGATAAGGTTTACTTATTTGCGTGATGGGACACGTTGGCAAGCTGCCCGTAAATGAGTTGTATGAAGCCACTTTTTTTATGGGTTGACACCACAATCCCTGATCGCTATACTGTGTGCATGTAAGCAATTCCCATTGTGGGAATCGCATTTTTTAACTTTATTCTCAAGGAGAATATTATGTCCGAATTTGAAATACGTTGGCAAGCTGCCCGTAAAATGTGGGAAATTGGTTACACAAAGGCACAGATTGCCGAGGTGTATGAAGTATCTGAAAAAGCCCTCAAGACTCGCATCCAGAAATGGCGAAAAGAGAGAGGGTGGTTTCCTGTAAAGGAAGTGATTAATAGATCGTTTCGACAAGGAAAGATAACCTTCGACGAAAGATAAGGTCTACTTTAGACGATGCAGAGAACAACTGCATCGTCTTTTTTCTCACTGTGCATAACAAACAATTGAAGGGTTTAGAATGAAATCTCATCTTTTTAAGAAGTGTCCAGAAGAAGCCCATAAAGAGGATTTGAAATCTCGTGCGCCTGTAGAAGAATCCATATCCTCAACCACACAGCCACAAGCCATCGAAACAGGCCATGAAGACCTTAGAAAAACATTTGCCCCAAAACCTAAAGCAGAAGACCCCGAAGCGAGGTGGGAAAGAAAAGTTAAAGAGTTTAACTCATTAGCTCCATATGAAAGCGACTGGGGTCGCATGTGCGCAGATCAGGGCAATGGCGTACTGTTTGGTTATATACAATCTGATTATCCTCTGATTTTGTCGGCTACCATGACGAATAGGACTTGCTTTCCGCTTCCGGTCACATCGTCTGAACTTAGTAGTTTGCAACTGGGTTTAAATAATGGGGGCGACACGGACCCAAGGGACCAGAGCAAGAGAGAAGAAATTTTGGATTTTCTAATCTTAATGAGAACACCTTCAAATAGAAAACGCTCGCCCGGTCGTCTGTTAAGAGTTGGACCAGCCAGAGATGCAAATGGAGAGGTGCCAGAAGTACCAGTAGAATCAAGTCGAAACGACATGGATGAAATTCTCGACGGACTCAAAAGCTTCACTTACCAATGGAGGGGGCATTAATGAAATTCAATTACAACGATGGCGGCAGAGAAGTCGCAGGATACAAAGGCAAGACAGGCGATTGCGTGGTAAGAGCCATTGCAATCGCTACAGATAAGTCATATCAGGAAGTTTATGATACTCTGTTTGAGTTAAATGAAGAGTATTCTCTCAATCGGAGAGATTGTGTTGCCAAAAAACTAAGGTCTAAATCAAAAACTCCAAGAAACGGAAACTATAAGAACATATACAAGCCATATCTTGAAGATATTCTTGGATGGAGTTGGACTCCTACAATGTTCGTGGGACAAGGTTGCAAAGTTCATTTAGATGAAGAAGAACTCCCATCGGGCATCATCATCTGCAAACTAAGCAGGCATATTGCATGTGTTGTCGATGGTGTTTTAAATGATACTTATGATTGTTCCAGAGACAGTAAGCGATGTGTCTATGGGTATTGGAGAAAAAATGAGTAGAGAAGTACGTTGTACGCAACAACATCTTGACAACATTAAGGTTGAAGTTCAATTATCACTACTCGATCTGGCTTGGATACGCAACAAACTACCAGATGATGAGATAAAGTACAAATTGTCTGCAATCATTGATCAAGAATTGGAAAGAATTCGAGAAGAGTGTGAAACTGTCTCTTAATTTGGAGCAAGAGATGAAAAAATGCGATACATGCGGCAAGGAAAAACTAAATGTCAGTTTAGAGCCTTCAAGATCTTGAATTTTTGATTTACAACCCGAAATTTTTCGGTATGATCTTAACATACCTTCTGTAAGTATACCCAGATTCTAAATATAGCTTGGAGATATAAATGTCAACTGTTGATGCGGTAATTTGCGGAATCGAAGTTAAAGGTCTTCGCTTGATGGAATCTCGTTATGATGGGTTTGACATTCATCATAAGCAAAGGTTTTCTCAGGGTGCTCAAATTGCCTATCTGAATTCTAGCTCGTTGAATGATGAGCAAAAGAAAGCAATCTTTGGTGAAAAGAAAGTTTACAATCTGGCTATTCAGTGGCCGATTCAATTTGATAACTACCAAGATTCTAAAGAAGAAGAAAAGCTAGAAAAGCAGTATGCGCCAGACTGGTTGACTGGGGATGGAGATGCGCCATCTGAGAAAGTCGAAGAAGAAGAATGGGAACCATCCAGCTATCAGCAAGAGATTCTTGAGTCTTTGCTAGATGGTGAAGATCACATGCTGGTTGAAGCATTAGCCGGTAGTGGTAAAACAACCACACTTGTGTGGTTGTTGAAGTCTCTGTCTAAGCTCAATCTAATTAAAAATAAAAAGATCATCTACCTCGCTTTTAACAAGAGCATCCAAGAAGAACTATCAGATAAATTAGTTGGCACGACTGTGCCAGCACAAACTACTCATTCATTCGGCTTTGGTTGCGTTAAGGCAGCATTTGGAAACTCTATAAGTCTGAATGGCCGATTGCTCAATGATGCTTTTGTCAAAGCTATTTGCGACGACAATGGATGGAGATACACAAAAGCAGGATTTAAGAACGCAAGGCAGGAACCAGAGTATTCTTTACGATCAGCAGTAATGGAACTGGTTGGGTATGTGAAAAGCATGGCGATCTTTCCTTCGCTCAACAAGACGTGGCAATTCAGCGATGAACAGAAGGAAGAAATTCAAGAACTTGTCTCTATTTATCAAATTGGTCCAGGACCAGATGAAAAGTTTGAGCCGTATGAGCTAGTAGATTTTGCTTGCCGCATCATTACATCTGCGTTGCCTCATCATGGTGACACGTTGTCTGAGATTACCTTTGATGACATGTTGTACCTTCCATTGTGCTTAGATTTACCCGTCCCAAAGTATGATTTAGTTTTGACAGATGAATCACAAGATTTCAATCGGTGTCAAATTCTTTTAATAGAAAAAATGATCAAGGAGTAAAAAATGCAATTGCGAGATTCCCCAGCAGCAGCGGTTTTGGCAGCAATCCAAAGAGAAGGCGAAGTAGGCGAGGTAGGATACTCAGAAATCCAAAAGGCACTTAAACAGAAAGGTGTCAAGGTGAACATAATGAGTCTTAGGGTTTACGTCCAACGCCTGAGAGACAGAAAACTTCTTGGCACAACATATTACAGCTATCAAGGTTATCAAGCTACAAAGCAATCTAACAAATATGCGTATTTTCATTTGACCAAAAAAGGTCAAAAACTTTTAGAAAATTGGCAAGACATTCTTCAAACTAGGTGATAAAGATGCAATTTCATGATTACCCAGATGCTTGGTCCGTATTTAAGAAGAGCGGTCTTTGCGAACAGGCTGGATTGAAAAACAGAGGCGATCTCTATAATTTCTTTTCTAAAATTGGAGACTTAAACCATAATCCTTTGGCTTTAAGGCATTACATCTTTGACAAGACTTGGCACGAACAAGAATGTCCTTACTACAATGTGTATTCATCAATCATTCCAATCTTGACAAAGATTAGTTTAGACATTGCAGGCGATTCGATTGTGAAGACGTTTGTTGATGAGTCGTTTGATGAATTTCTTCCTTATTGGGAAGCTGGTGCTCATCAAAGAGTCAACTCGCAATCTTCTTCTGGTAGAGTTACAGCAGGAGGAAACGGCTTAAGAAGTTCGATTGACAGCCTATCTGACTACGAGTTACCCAAATTTCAATTGGAAACGGATTTAAGCAGACCTGATGGTTTTTATAGTGATGATGGAATCATAAAGGAAATCAATAAGCGATCTTATCTTCCTCATCTTTTAATCAGGCTTCCTAAAGAAAGCAATGAGTTTAAGTTTAATTCCAACAATGAAGAAGTCGAAGTGAAGACTATTTTCATGAGTTTTCAACCAGTCAATCAAGGGGTTGGGAACGAGTTGGGATATGGTTTGGTCATCGGTATGGACATCGGTGAAACAGTAGGCGGCATGCCAACTCATACGATGAAAATATTTCCTTTGAATTGTTCGTCTGTAGAAGAAACCATCCACAAGCTCCCTGTTCATGCTTCAATGGAAGAAGGAACCCACGTTCCTGAAAGAGTTATATCTAAGTGCGTCAAGCTGTGCCTCACTCTCAGACTCATTGGTGACGATCCTGACCTCATCCAGCCTGACGTGTTGTCTAAGGACAGAATTAGATGGAAGGCAGGCGATGAAGAACTTAAACGCAGGCTTGAAGACAAGGCTCGCAGAAGGGGGAAGAATGGGTTTATGATTGGAAGTCTTCTTGATTCTGCTGGCGTTAGTCCTCATATTCGTAAGCCGCATCTTTCGCTCTACTGGACGGGAAAAGGACGGAAAACTCCAAAAATCTTGATGAGGAAAGGTTCTGTAGTTCATAGAGAGAAGATAGAGAAGATTCCTACGGGATACCAGAAGTAAGATAAGGTTTACTTTTAAAACTGTTCGACATCAAATGTCATGATGTGGACTTTGTTTGAATTTTAAATTGGAGTTATAAATGCAAGTTGGAGATTCAGCAGTTCTTCGTGGTCGTCTCGTTGTAGTCGAGAGTGTTCATGAAGATGGAAGTTATTGGGTTGTTGATCAAAACGGTGAAGGCTATGAGGCTCAACCGGACGAATTTGAACATGTTTATTAAATGAAGAAAGACTCAAATGTTTAACATCGAAAAATATGAAGGCAAGGTTCCGTCAAATCTTTTGCAATCTTTGGTTGCATACGGAAAGAAAGAACACAGCGTAGGAAGTTTTTTGGGGCATGTGCTGGAAAACAATTTGTTTGAGGCACTTTGTCGTGCTGATCTAGAGTCTTTAGCTGCGATCAAGGACATTTGCATGTTTGTTCACTGGGAAATGCCTTCTCAGTGTCACGGCTCAAAGGAGAATGTGAGAAAGTGGATTCAGGAAATACACTCAAAGGCAAGATAAGGTCTACTTATTAGGCTGTAGAACAAACAAATACTTTGGAGAATTAAAATGGGAAGAGCAATTGTAGTCGGAGACCCGAATCAGAGTCTATATCGCTTTCGTGGCGCAGATTCAAAGGCTTTTCCTCGAATTGCCAAAATGCTGAAAGGTACTAACCGTTCACTAAAGACTTTGCATCTTCCAGTGAATTACCGTTGCGATAAGTTCATTATCGAACACAGTCAGCAATGGGTTCCTGAGCTTGAAGGAGTCAAGCCTGCAAATGGAACTGTTGACTCAATCAGCTTTTATGATTCGATTGAAAGAGCAAACAACGAAGGAACTGACATTCCTCTTTTTGATGGAGTTGATGGTTCTTTGAGAGAATTGGAAGAGTGTTCATATGCATACCTTTGCAGGATCAATCTTCCTTTGGTTATCACCGCTTATCAGTTGATTGGGCTTGGCAAGAGAGTTTGCATTATTGGGCGGAATCAAATTGGCCAACCTTTGAAAAACATTATCACCGATCTTTGCGGAAACAAACCAAATACAAAAGATTACACAAATCGCATCACAGACAAGATGGGCCAGCATGGTGAAGTTTTTGAAGAAGGACTTCTGAGCAGGCTTTCAAACTATCATAGAGCGCAAGCCGCTAAGTTTAGAGAAGAAAAGTTTGAACAAAAACTTGAGGCTTTGGATCAAAACGTCCAATGTATTGAAGTTATCTGCGAACGTGTAAAGGATGATAAAGTCTCTAGTGTATTGGAAGAGATTGACAACTTGTTTACGGAGGAACCTACAGAGGGAGTTATCAGTCTTTCTACGGTTCATCGTGCCAAGGGTTTAGAGTTTGATGTTGTAATGGTGTTGAGACCTGATTTGATGCCTCATCCTTTGGCAAAGGCAAATGAAGACGGATCGTGGTCAGATGAACAACAGCAAGAACAAAATGCGCAGTATGTTGCTGCTACAAGGGCTAAATCTCGGCTTTACTACATTAGCGATTGGCCTTTTGATCAAAAGACTAAGTATTTAAGTTATGAAGAACCAGATGAAAAGTTTATGGCAAAGTCGCCTGATGATGGATTTCTTACCTCTTTAGATTGTCCTCCGACAGAAGAAGTAACAATGGAAGGCTCTAGTCAACATTGGAAAGATGAAGAAGATACCCCGTTCGAAGATAATGGAGAGGCGTTTTGATGAGAGATAAGCTTTCAATTATAGTGTATTCCAGCGATCCAGAAGTCGTAAACACTAAGATAGAATCTGGAATTAATTATGAAACGCCAGAAAACCGTATAATTTCTGCCGCATGGTTTGAACAAGTAACGGACAATGTGGTAGTTGTTCAAATTGATCTTCATAAAAAATACCAAGAATCAGATGGTTACATGGGAAAAGGGGTTTGGCTGGGAAAAGAGTTTCTTCTTGTCGATGGACTAGATTGGAAGCACTATGCGACATTTTCAGAAACATCCCGATACAGTTGCTTTTTCTGTTTGGTTAAAGAGCCTGAAGATGCTCTTGATCGTAAAACAGACTACGAAGACACAGATGGATGCTTGCCTTTTTCTGACTATTTTACAAAAGAGAACGAATGACTAAATCTGAACATATTAATCTTTGGTCTGCAATGACAAGTCTCAAAGGAAAAGATTTGTCTCAATCGGATGCCGCTGAGAAAGTGGTAAAGATGGCAGATACAACCAATGGATTTGCTTCTGAGCTTAGTTTAGAAGTGGACGAATACGGCACTTGGCGTGTTCGTCTTTTTAGTCACGATGATGACAACCATGACTTCGTTGAGATTTCTCTGACTTCCGCTGGAGCGGTTAAGGTCACTAGGGATATGGCTTTGAGTTTGGGGATTAACGAGAAGCGTTCTATAAAGATGGCATAAGATAAGGTTTACTTATAACAGCAGATGGAATACCAGATAGTTTATTTTGGGAGATGAAATTGAGTAATCTAAGCAACAAAAGATGGGCAGAAGTTGAAAAAATCATGTCTGATGGAAACTCTCTGTTGAAGTCTATGCACGAAGAACGGTCTTCAACATTGACTTATAGAAGGTTTAGAGAAAAAGTAATTTCAACAGGAGTTTACCCAAAAGAAGTCGCCAGCGTCAACGAAATTGAGGAAGAGGTAGTAATAGGTTGTCAGAATTTGGTTAACAAACTTGCTTGGGAATATTCAAGATATAAAAGTAATTTGCAACAAGATTTTGAGGACGCATCCTCGGAAGCCAATGTCGCACTTTTGCATGCTGTTCGTGGTTATCTGGGGGGTGTAAAATTTATGACCTATGCTCACAATGCGATTTCAAATGTTCTAAAAACATTTAGTGGAACTAAAAATTACAAACTAAAAAATGCTTATGAAAAAATGAAACTTGAATTGGAAAACCACAAATCAAGGACGTTTAGTTTCGATGAAGTGTGTGAAAACATGCTTCTTACCGATAAGGAAAAAAATATTTTAGCGAAGTGTCAATCTGTCACCCTTATCGGCATTGATATCTTGGAGATGGATTGTTCTGACGATTCTCGAAGTCCTTATGACCAACTCGTTCAATCAGAACTTTCAGAAGTTGTTGAAAAAGTAAATCTCGATGATTGGGAAAAAACTGTTCTAAATGCATTCCTCACCAGTTCGTCTAATAAATCAGGTTGGCAGACTGAGATCGCAAACAACACAATTAACCCAAAAACAAATAAGCCGTATTCTCGCCGTGCTCCCCATCTTGCGATGGAGCGAATCAAAGAAAAAATTAGAGAAGCGGCATAAGATAAGCTCTACTTTTAAGAGTGGTTGAACTTATCGACTTAGTTAAAACGAAATGAGGATCACTATGCGTAATATCAATAAAATTCCAAAAAAAGTGTTGCGGCATAAGCTCGGATTTTTTGAGAAGGTTGACCCTTCCAGAATTGGAACTTATCCTCTTGTCGGTCAGGATAACGATGGATATCTCGGTCCTTGGGATCACTTTGTCGTGAAATACAAAGAGAAAACGATTCGTAATAACTGGGCCGATAAGAGCGATGAATTTCGAAGGTGGTTGCTTAACGGTCCAGAATCTCCGTTTGCTAAATTTGTAGGAAATGAAGAATCCATTAGAAGGTTGAAACGCTCTTTATTCTCGGCCTTGGGAAATGCTGATCATTCTTGCCCCGATAATATTGCATTTTTGGGACCGGCATCTGCTGGTAAGACTGTTCTTAACAAGATTTGCGCTGATGTTTTGCAAATTCCTTTTATAGAGATTCATCCTAGATCGGTCACTACAGGAATTGATCTTCTTGTGGCAATCGCAGAAGGGTTGGAAAACTTTATTTTGCCTTGCGATCCAGAACACGGTGTCAAGCATGCTATTATGCATGGAAGTCCACATAAAGAATACGAGTCAGTTGTCACGCTTGAGGTTCTTCCAGAAGGAAATAAAGTAGTTCTCCCTCCATGTTGGATACTTTTTGATGAAGTTCATGCTTTGAAAAAGAATGTTGAACAAATGTTGCTTAAAGCGACAGAAAAAGGAGACAGAAGCCTACGCACAGAGAACGGTTGGATAGTTGATCTTTCGAACGTCACTTTTGCGATTGCGACTACTGATCGTGGTCTTTTGTTTGATGCTTTTGATACAAGATTCAGAAAGATTAACCTTCGATATTACTCTAAGGCAGAGATTGCAGAGATTGTGAAAATTGCGAATCCAGAATGGGATGATGGTATTTGTAAATTGGTTTCTCGATATGGTGGGCTTGTGCCTCGTGAGGCGTTGTCGTTTGCTCATGAAATGAAACTTGAGAGAGAAATGAGTCCTAATTCATCTTGGAAAGATATTGCTTGGGTTATTGCTCAAGATCATGAAATCGATAAGTTGGGAATGTCTATACAGCGTCTTAATATTTTGAAAACCTTGTCTGTTGAATCTGTCTCTAAGAGCAGGATGGCAGACGTTGCGGGGTGTAAAGAGGAAGAACTTGTTAAGTTCATAATGCCTCCATTGATGGCTAAGACTCCTGACCAAGAGCCTATGGTTACAATCACTAGCAAAGGATACACAATCACCGATAGTGGCTTGCGTCAACTTGAAATTCGTAAACAAGGATGCTAAGAATGAATGTAAACAGGGAAGTTAAAGTTTTGGTAGACGATGTAGTTTTTCAGATTACATCTGAACCTCATATGCTTTTCAGAGTTCTAAAAGGTCTGGAAATTCAAGGCGTGGTCGCAAAGGTCAGTTATTTTGACAAAGAGATAAATGATTGGACATGTTTTCAGGGTTTGCTTGAGGCTGTAAGGTGAGGTTTACTTTTACACTCTAGTACAATACTCTATTCCTGCATGAAATAAAGAAATGAGACAAACTATGGTTGATGAATGGGAAGTTATAAAAACTGCTGGGAACGAAGACATACAGCTAAATTTTAAAGGGTATGCTAACAAATCAGAATATAGTGACGACTCTTACTTTTCTGGAAATTCAGACAATGGAATTGCGTTAGCGAATTGGAATCATATAGATGAATCTGTTGCTGAGAATCTCTCAAGAATGGGGGTTTGTTTGGAAAGCAATAATGATTTCAATGTTTGTTGTGAGTGCGGAAAAGTCATTAGGATGCTTAGGCCGAATTCGATAGAATTGGAAGAAAGTTGGTTTAAGGATGCTGCGGAAGTTGGATGCAATGACGAAAAAGATGTTTTCTGCGGAAGCTGTATAGTTAGTGATGACCAGTGTTTAAATGTGCTTGTTGATGAAGTTTTGTCTGACTCAGGTCGTTGTATTACCGTTGAAAATATTGACTTTTCTAAGATTGGGTTTAAAAAGGTTCTGTCAAACCTGAAAAGAGGCATGGACGAAGGGCATGACGCTGACCCTAAAAGAGTGTCAATCTCTTTGCAAAGCATGGGAGTAAAACGATTTTTGTTTGTTATGGAACACGCTTCATCTGTGGCTATTTCGTTTGGTGTTTATGTTGATGTTGATGAAATAGGTTTGATTGATGATCCAAGCGACATAATGACGAGTGGCAATTCTTTACAGTCACAAATTGATGAAATTATGGACAAGGTTCGCTCGGATGCTGTCGCCCCCGATGACGATGAAAGTGGCGGTCTTCATTTCGCAGCACATGCCGCTTTGGGGCATGAGAATGAGGAGCCAATCATGATGACCCATGAAGAAGCTTGTTGCGTTACAAAAATGCCTGACATGGGCATGGATTATTTGAAAGAAATAAAAAGAATTGTCAACGCAGAGAACGAAGATTCAGATGAAGATTCAGATGAAATTTGGAATAGTTACCAATTCAGAAAAGTTGTTTTCAAAAATGTTGGATCAAATCGTGAAGGTGAAATTGATCGTTTGAGGCGTGATTCAAAAGAAGATTTTTACTCTCTCAACAACATTCGAAAATTCTATCGAAGAATTTTGCCTTCTCTTCTTCAATAGCTTTACAATGTTCGTATTTATTCGTATCATATAGATGTGCAAGTGGTGAAAATTGACGAACTTCATGTTTTATTGTTTAGAAATAATTCATACATACTTGTAAAGGGAGCAAGAAAAAATGTATTAGTTAGACGTTTTTGAATCTTCTAGAAGTGCCGTAGTAAAAATTACGGGATCATCTTGTCAGTTAATTTCAGAAATTAACTTTCTTATTTAAAGGAATTATAAATGTATCCACGAAGTAGCACACCATTTGATGTTGACGACAGAGTTCACATTAAAGTTGATTTTGATTTGGCCATGAGAGTTGCAGAAGTCCTATTGCAGTCAGGTTCTGTTGATAAGCAACTTCTTGCTTTGGGGCATAACCTAAAAAATCTTGATGAAGATTCTGTTCATCGCCCACGTAGGGAACCACAACCAGAACCAGAAGGCCAACGCAGTTATCTCTCCAATCCTAGCGATAGCTATCGTGAGCGTAGCTATACCCAAGATCACTTTCACAACAGTGATCGACAAGATCGTGCATGAGTTTTCAACGTTGAGAAGGGGTTTGGTCAGTACGAAATACTGAAGGTTGATGAACCCTGAGCAGACGGTGACAAATATCCTATGTCACATCATTTGGAATGGGCTGCTCCACCCTTTTTCATTTCATTCGAGAACTAAACAATGAAAACATGGCTATGCAAAGGTTGCAATGAATCACTAAAAGAAGGGCAAGTTGTCCGTCTGAATGGTTGCATTGGAGAATACCAAGACAATGGTCGTGCTGGAAGTTTTGATGCTGAACTTTTGAATGAATATAGCATAATAGCTTGGCATGAAGAATGTTTTAAAAATGCCAAAGTTAATCAAAAGCTAGACGATTCTGCCTCAATTATGAAAGATCATGACAAAATACAATCTAAAAATAATTGATGACAAATGGCCTGTCCATGAAGAAACTTCTGTTTTAACAGGCGATCTAAAATCTTGTATAAAAATTTTCAACTGTCTTTCAGGTGGCGATGACAAAGTTGAAATAGTTAATTGTTCCAACGGAGAAGTAATGCACTCTTGGGAACCACCAGTCCGTCATGAGTTGTGACACCCCGCTGGCCTCAATCTTGTATTCTAATTTTTGAAATCTGCTTTACAACATGATTTTTTTCGGTATCATATCTAATGAAAGGACAATACAAAATGACAAAAACACAGTTAATCAATGAATTATCCGACCAAACAGGTCTCTCTCGACAACAAATTGCCTCTGTTCTGGAAGAACTTTCAGGAGTTATCAGTCAGCAACTTGCTACGGAAGGAAACTTTACTCTTCCTTCGCTTTTGAAAATTACAAAAAAGCACATTCCTGAAAAGGCAGAGCGTGTGGGCAAAAACCCATTTACGGGTGAGCAAACTGTTTTCAAAGCAAAGCCTGCTCATGACAAAATACAAATTCGTGCTTTGAAAGCACTCAAGGAAATGGCTTAAGTTTCTAGTTTCTAATTTGGAGGTGTTGGTTATGGGTACGGATATTTATCCAAACAGTGGCGTGCTTTGCGGAATAGACGATATTGTAAAATTCATCAATGGCAAAAATAAAAAAATTGTCATAGAAATCTGCACAGAATTTTACGATAATTTGAAATCGGAGGCCGAAGGTAAAGACGCAGATTCTTGGCAAGGGGAAGTGTCCAACGCCTTTGGTCCTTTGGCAGCTTTTCGGTCTAATACAAAAATGACTATTAGCGATGTTCGAGAAGTTGCGGCAAGTGTGGTCAAGGTCAGTGGCGAACCTGCTAAGTATGACTTGGATACGCATGTTGTTCAGAGTGAAGAAGTCTTAGAATTGTTTGGTAAGATTGTTGATTCTTATCGAGATGCTACAAGCATTGATATCCCTTCGCTTGAAGAAGTCAATGCTTGGGGTTCTTCACGATACAACGGTTGGGATGTTCCGCTTGGCGAAGCTTGTTTCGTATTTAACGAAGATGAATGTTATACAAAGCAAGTTTCTGATGAAGGAAAGAATCTGAAAAAGGTGATTGGCCACTGCGATGTGACCGAGTGGACTACGTATTCCTGTTAAATGGTATTCTACTCTTGTTAATTTGTTTTATTTTAAGGAAAAATTAAATGAAGTCTGTTTTTTGTTTGGTTGTTGATTTGTCGATGTTTCTCGCTTTAGTTGTGTTTCTTTCTGGTTGCGATGGAGGAAGTTCGACGAGTTATTCGTCTCCATCCAGTTCATCTAGTTCAACAACAAGCGATGGCTATATCGACTACAATAGCTCTGATTTCCAAAATGCGTCTGATGAAGTGCAACAAGACGCAATGATTTACAACATGCTTAGAGATCAAGGGTTTAGCGAATCTGAATCGAGAGACGCTGTGATTAACACGATTGATTAGTAGCAATAACTTTCAAGGAGCGTAAAATGAATTGTTGTATCTGTAATGAAAAAATAGGAACGCAGACGAACGGTTGGGACAAAGGACACAATGCGGAGCCGTTGGTAGATGGTGGTCGTTGTTGCGATTCTTGCAACTCTATAAAGGTAATTCCGCACAGGATGAGCCTAATAAGGAATAGAAACAAGGACAAGGCTGACAAGTAAAAGACAAGATAAGCTTTACTTTTGACATTGATTGCTTCACACGCACTGTCGTGTGAAGCATTTTTCTTACATTCTTATAAAGCAGGTACATAATGGGCTGGGAAATTAAAAACAATCAGTTTTTCTGTAACACAAGTGATACCTTTTTCGGTCCATATCTGGACGAATACATCTGGCCAGATCATGACTCTTGGTCTTCAAGCGACAGAGATGCATTGTTTCATAAATTGTTCTATAAATTTTTGAGAGACAATCCTCAAAAACGCAAAGGTAGTTCGCCAGAAACTGACCCACGAGGCATGACCAAGGGCTACCTTGAAAAGATCGTGGGAGATTTTGAAGACCAGTGGAACAAACTTGATTGTGCAGCAGAAAATTTGGTACATGTTGCTAGAGAAGGCAATTACGATGCTGTTGAACTGTTGAAGAATCTTCAGTCTGAAACTGATTTCACGAAGGTTGTCAAGAAAAAAACTCCAAAGAAAAAGGCCACTATAAAAAAGGCCGTCAAGAAAAAAGTCACTACAAAGAAGGCTGTTAAGAAGAAGGCTGTTAAGAAGAAGGCTGTCAAGAAATCGACGAACAAAAGGGTCGTCAAAAAGAAAGTTCCGATTTCAAGCTGGAGCAGGTACGAATTTTCTAATGGAAAGTCTGCTAAGTTTTGGGAAGTAAAAAAGCTTGGACTGAAATACAGCATTCGGTACGGTCGCATTGGCACACAAGGAAAGTTGGTGCATACGCTTATGAAAACAAGTGAGGAAGCTTATGCACAAGTGGAAAAGATGAAAAAGTCGAAGATTAAAAAAGGTTATAAGGAAAAATAAGGAAAAATTATGAGCAACAATTCAGGCTTTGGATGTGGGACAATTATCGCTGGCTTTTTTGCTTTCGCTTTGTTGATGGGAGCATTGGAAACCGCTGGTTGTACCGGAGGATCAGGAGGAAGTTATAGTTCTTCTGACAAAGAGATTGATGACATTATTGCGGCAAAGGCTTATGTAAAAAATCAGCTTAACTATCCTGACACAGCAAGCTTTCACAATATGTCTACAAGAGTAACGTCTACTCATGTTCATCTAAAAGTAACAGCCAAAAATGCTTTTGGTGTTCCAAGCACCCGTGAGTTTTCGGTTCCACGTTAGTAAGATAAGGTTTACTTTTATAAGAGTGCGAAAGGATTCGTGATGGAAATTTTGTTTATTGATTTTTTGCTGATAGCCATTGGATGGTTTGTCTTGATTGTCTCTTTTAACATTATAGCTTTAGATGCAAGGAAGGATTCTAGATGAAAATTAAAGTCCCAGTGGAGTTTAAAGGCAAAATTACTTTGGACTGCCCTGATAGGTTGAGTGATTACAATAAATTACTTTTAGTGAAGACGTTTTTGGAAAACATTCTTGTTGATTTGGACATCAACGAAGTCAAAGAATGTCCTAAATCATATTTGGACGAGGGTGATTACTCTAATCTCCTAATAAAACTTCCCTTCATGCGGTCCTTGAACAAGTTAACGAATGCAAGCTCGCACGAGAATCCAGATTGCAAAGATTGGGAAGAATTAAAGTTTGAAGTTTCGGAATCCATGTGGAATTTTGGAACTATAAAACTTCCAAAAAAGTATTCTGATCCTAACTTGAAGGACGTACATACAAGCCATTGTTGCGGAGA
>JAAHTH010001741.1_pt2 | contig 14749 bp, 16 predicted proteins | sample 6116091 | NCBI WGS metagenome assembly JAAHTH01 (sample SAMN13939990, study PRJNA603662) | sponge metagenome | isolation source: marine sponge | host: Mycale hentscheli | place: New Zealand | collected 2006
AAAAAATAACTTTAAGAACAAAAATACATTAGGACAAAAATACTTAAGGATTTATTTTCTTTGTATATTATAAAGATGGACAAACACCGCCAAGCAGTCAAAAAACATTACGATGCTAACACTGACAAAGTACTCAAACGTAAAGTTCTTGCCCGTATTAAAAAAGGTACTATCCCACAATATACAGTAATGGAGAAGTATGGTATTACTTTGGATGAGATGAATAAGATACGTGAATCTGCAGGTTTTGAGAAAGTACAAAAAGTAAATCCCCCACGCAAACGGTCTAAACCCTTTAGATTTACCAAAGACAATGTAGCAGAGATTTACAATGAACTCGCCAAGACTAACCCAGGTACTGCCGAAACTCATTTTAAACTTTTGAGAGATTACCTACCGGATGATGTACTCAACTTTTACAAAAATAAAGAATACCTTAAGATTTTGGATTCATCCACATTCATTACAAATAAAAAGACAAAGACCTACAATGTTAATACAGCAACCAGTATTATGGCTGCTATGTTGAACCTCCTTGACCGTGCCGAAGAACTTAAGAACAAAGTGGGTGAGGACATTTACGAAGATGTAAAGGATTCATTCAATACACTAAAAATCCAAAAAGAACAACATAACATTACTAAAGCCCAAACTGAAACTGTAGAAAAGTTTAGTGATATCATCAAACGTGTAGAAGCAGACAACACACTGGACAGCGAAGAAGTTCTACTTGTAAATCTATATGACAACATTACCGCACGTAATGACTTTGAGGACTTAAGTTTTGATACAACCGAACCTAACCACATTGACCTTGATGATGGAACTATAACCCTACGAGAATACAAAAAGACTAACAAAAAGTACCCAGCCATTGTAAATGTTCCGCTCAAGAAAAAAGTACTAAACCTCCTTAAGAAATCTCACGAACGCAACCCACGTGATAAGGTATTTACCAAAAAGATTAAAAGTATCTTTAGAAAAGCAAAGATTGGTGTTGATTTGCTCCGCCACGCCAAGATTAGTGAGGAACTTGCTGGTAGTAAGATTAAAGACCAAGCCAAACGTGAGGCACTCCGTCAAAAGATGCTTCATAGTCCCCTTACACAACTGTCCTATGTCCGCAAACTAAAGGAATAAGGACAATGATGCGTTAAAAAATATTTTTAAAAATGTTTCTATACTGTATATGGAACTCACTGTTGCAAACACCAAAGTTATTTTAGACCCAGACCATTTTAAAATATTTAAGGATAAGAAGTTAAGTATTAGGCAAGGATACGCTATGTTTGAGAAGCAACTATTACATAGAACTATTATGGACTGTCCCGATGATAAAGTCATTGACCACATTAACCAAAATAAGTTAGACAACCGCCGAGCAAACTTAAGAATATGTACCATTGCTGAAAATAACCTAAACAAAAAGTTAAGTTCTAAAAGTACCACTGGGCTTACTGGGGTACATTTTTATAAGCCATTAGAAAAGTATGTTGCCTATATATCCAAAGACAACAAACGCCACCATTTAGGATATTATGACACGCCCGAGGAAGCTTACTATAAGTATGTTGCGGTTGCAAAGAACTTACACGGTGAATACACCGCAGAACGTATTAAGAATATTGAAATTGAACCATGCGAAATAAAACCTAAAGAATATAAATCCCCCCAATATGCTTTAGATTATTATCATAAGAATAAGGCAAAGCGAGGTAAGTATGCTGTACTGCGTATGATGTCTATTAGTGGAAAACGTCCTAAACAAAGTACTATAGATAAACACAAACTGACCGAAGACGAAATAAAAAATGTAATTAGGACAAATGCGTAAAATGACTTAAAGAAAAAATATTTTTATATAGTACAAGACGCAATGGGGAAAGAACACAAAGAACTTTATCATCTCGGGAATCTCGCTAAAGTTATTCAAAACCTACCGGAACTTTATCCTAACTACACCAATGACCTTGACAATACACTAAAGACTATATATAAGAACCAACGGGATTTTGGTTTTAATCCCGTAAAGTATAAGTATGGACAACGTCATACAAATGGACGTATGTATCCTATAGGGTCATACAAAGGTGGTCAGTCGCTTCCACGTATGATTCGTAATACAGTACTTGATGACTATGTAGAGATTGATGTAGTATCCGCACAACCAACATTCTTAAGTAATCTAATGAATGAACTAAAAGTAAAAACACCCTACCTTGATAAATACATTAAGAACAAAAAGACATACACCAAAAACCACCCCGAATATAAAGAATGTGTCAATAGTTGTTGTAATGCTGACTTTGATACTAAATGTTATAAACAGTTAGACCACAAACCCGAATGGTTAATTGCACTACACGATGAACTGATGAATACAGTGTATCCCAAAATAAAGGAACAATACAAAGAACAAATAAACAAAATACACAAAGCCAATGCGATAGGTACATTTATACATAACTTATATGAACAATATGAGGAACGTTGGCGTAGTGATATGTTATGGTTTTTAGACACAAAGAAGCCCAAAGTGAATACACAGAATATTATACTAAACCACGACGGTATTTACATACCACGTAAGGTCATAAATGATGACGCCATCACCAACTTAAAAGACTATTTACAAAAAAAGAATAGAATACTAATCAGTGTAAAGGACTTGTCAGTATTTGACTTGTCATCATTTGACGACGACGAAGTTGATTTTGACGAAGAGGGCATAGCAGATACTGATTACGATTGTGCCAAAGCATTCTTTGAATATATGACTGAATGTGGACACCATTTTATACACGAACAAACAGTAGATGACATTATTCTTTGGTGGTTCAATATAGACATAGGTCAATGGATAAACCTAACAGACAATAAAACACAAAAGCACAGACTATTCCAGTATTTAGAACAATGTGTAAATATAGACCGTGATTACAAAAAGAAAAAGGCAAAGATGTTGAATTGTATTGACCTATTCCTTACACTGCCCGGATTCCACGAAAACTTTGAAATGTTTAAAAGTACATCTTGTAAATACAAACTACCATTCAAAAATGGTATATGGAACTTTGCGACAAAACAGTTAGAACCATTTACAAAAGATGTATTTTTCCAGTCCAAGATACCTATTGAAATAGACCAGTCATTTAGTGTATTAGACGATACAGAACTATATGACAAGGTGTATGACAAACTTATTTATGGGTTTTTAGAACCTATACAAGCAGAATACTGGTTGAAAGTTGTAGGGCGATGTGTGGCTGGTGCTATAGAGGACAAGTTGTGCTACTGCCTTATTAGTCGTGGGAATAGTGGTAAATCCCTATGGATACAAATGTTGAATAATATGTTTGGGGGATTTACATCCACATTCAATGCAGGTTGTTTGGGTCAAAAGAACTTTAATGATGATGGTGATAAAAGTATGGCTTGGTTAGTCAGTAATAGACACAGTCGTATAAGTTGTTGTAGCGAAATAGATGAAAATATGACCCTATCAGTTGATTTATTCAAAAAACTGGTAGGGGGTGGTGATAAGATTTCGGGACGTAAACTACAAAAGAATAAGGTTGAATATGTACCACAAACTACCTACCTTATGTTTATGAATGATTTCTTTGCTAAAGTGTCAAGATATGAAGCAGAAATGAAGCGACGTATTAACTTTATTAAACCAACTTATAACTACTATATGGGCGCCGAATACGAAAAAATGAAGCACTTGGATACAGTAAAACTTGCTGACCCCGACATTAAAGACAACTTTTGTAATAACCCTAAAGTTATACGTATGTTATTACATATTATATTAAATAACTATGAACACAAAGTACCACAAGAACCACAGTGTTGTATTGACCTAAAAGACGAATATTTAGATGGAATGGACTTGAAAACAGAAATGATAGAACACATTGAAATCACTGGAAACAAAAAAGATGTCATCAGTGTCAAAAAAATTAAACAGTTATTGGAACAAAGAATACCACAAATCAAAAACCAAACACCAAAATACCTAAAAGATACACTACTTGAACTATCAAGTGAAATAAAGTATGGTTCATTCCGTATTGACGGCAAACCTACCACGTGCTATAGTGGTCTAAAGATAGTAGTCCAAAACCAAAACGACGATGAATATGTTGATGAATGTGTTGATGTTGACGCAGACCTTTAGTTGTTTTTATTCCAACGTTCTTTATGATTCTTTTTTATTTTGTCAAAGTTTTGAGCATAGCGACTTGTGTCCCATGCTTCAGTACCATATATATTACTATGTTGTTTATTCAAATGAACCATTATATAGTTTTTAGCAAAGTCCCTTTTACAGACGGGACATTCTATTTTACTATTTACATAGTCCTTATTCATTATAATATACTTAAAGAGATTAAATAGAGTTGCCTCGGTTTCTGCCGGATTCCACAACTGACAAGTCTAAATGTGGTTCTTGTCCAGGTGGGGCTACATCACGTTCTATTTCTATTCCACAAAACTTACACGTTTTACAACGAGATTTTAATATACCTTGTAGGCATAAACCAAAAAAAGCAAATACTGACGCAGATAAAGTCAGCCAAAAAACACTATTAAACTCTTGATACCAAACGTCTGTCATTTTATACTTTATCCAATATTTTATGGACTAACTCTTACAATACCATCCCCATTGTTGTATAAAGTACCGGCAACACCAGCAACAGCTGGAAGATTTTCAAATGATACATTTGCTCCAGTTCCAGCTACTTCAAGGTTTTTACATGCTATGGATGCACCCTCACCAAGTAGTAAAGAACCCTCATTCATTATTATTGCGTTCTTTACCTCTACACCATCTGCTTTTACATCTTCGGCGTGTAATATTTTACATACTGCACTATCTCCTAATCCTTGGGCTGACATTTCTATATATATACATTATTTTATAAATAACTTTACGGAACAACGTTGAGGACACCAGCATTATTCCATACACGACCAGAGTCTGCGGGAGCTACTGTTGGTAGATTGTTAAAATCAACAAAGCCACTTGAAACTGATAGTGAGTCGCCAGTGATTGTACCACCTGCAACGTTTAAAAGAGTACCATTTATTGAAAGGTTAGCATCTACGTCAATGCTGCCTAAAGTACCATTGGGGGCATCTAATGTGGATGTAATGAGTTTATCACATACTGCTGTTGAACCTAATGCGGAAGAAGACATTTATTTATACTAATACTTTATTTTGTAAATCTTTATGCGTCCGTTTGGGCGTTGTATCCACCTACGATGACCCATTGTGCATCGTCCAACTTCATCAAATCAATACTTGCACCACCTCCGCCACTTGAACTACGACTATCCCAACCCAAAACGATATTAGTAGATGAAAACTCAATATCATCTCCAGTAAATGGAACTATCGTGACGAACTTTGAAGTATTGCTATACCCTTTAATAGTAAATGTTCTTCCAACTTGTAAAGTTGATAATGCTGGAAGATTAACTGTTGTTCCGGAATTAAATGGAAAAGACATATTACAAATAATTACATCTTGGTAATCTGCTGTAAGTGTTAGAGTAGACGCTATAGTATTCAAGAAAGTTTTAACATTTCCTTTGTATGCTTCTACTTGTTTTGTAGTACTATTCCAACAAACATTTCTATCTGTAACTATTTTTTGGTCAGTGTTTGTGTGTATGGGGTCAACTATAAACTGCGATGCGGCTGTAGTATTAACTGAAGTCCCAGTAGCATTTAAAATAATAGAGTTATCATCTAATTGTGTAGAACCAGCATTAGAACCAATTGCTACAGAAAAAGAACCCGCACCTACTGCTCCAGCATTTCTACCAATTCCTATTGATTCAGCATTAGCATTTTCTGCTAAAGCACGGTTTCCTATCGCAATTCCACGGTCGCCAAGATTGAGAGTACCCGCTTCAACACCTACGGAAATCGCAGAATTACCCGAACCGGTTTCTCCCGCTTGTTCGCCTACACTTACTGCTCTATTAGCACCACCAACACCAGCTCTATAACCAATTGCTACAGAACGGATTCCGTTATTTTCTCCTGCAGATTCTCCAATATTAACACTTTCATCACCTATTGTTGTCCCGCCCGTCCAAGTTCCAACTCTAACTTCATCAGTGAGTCCTTTAATAATAACTGAACCCGCATTCATAGTGAGTTCACTATCTTCATTTATAGTTAAAACATTTCTTAATACTCCAGTTGTATCTTCCACATTAAAGTTCATGCGATGACCCGACCCACTTCCAGGGACTACTTGTATTGTTCCATCGGGATTTAAAGGGTCAGCAGCAAACTTCAACTCACTTGCGGTGGTTTGTAAAACAAGGTCGCCACCATTTAGGTTTATATCAGTTGTTGTTGTATTACCCTCATTACAAACATCTTGTAAGTTAACCGGACCGCCGCCGCCACCAGCTGGAGGGTCAAGGGCAGTGTAGTGGAGAGTATCCACCCACGCATTAGGCACACGTTTGTTAGGAGCGCCCACACGTTCATTGGCTAATAGTGAGTTGGTTATCGCTTGTTCTCCTAATGCCGTAGTCATTTATTATAAATAAATAATATATATACGAAGTCTTAAAACCCGTCATTATCAATATTTACTCTAACCTTTAGTACTTCAGTTGTCCAACCGGTAGAGAGATTGACCAATACAGTTATTATTGAGGTATCTGCTGGTGTTTTGACACTCGGTCCGACCGCAACATTGTTAAAACCTAATGATTGACCACCATTTATACGGGCAGTTTGTGAGCTGACGTTTATTACATTATTTTCTAAAACATTGTTGATATTTGTATCTAACTCAAAGACTAAAGTTTGATTACTTACTGCTACTGGCTGACAGTATAAAGTCATAGAAAAGTCCCCAGCATCTAATGTATATGATTTACGACTTGCTATTGGTTGGACGTTTAATATTTCGGGGGCGCCAATAGTACCTACTATTTTAGTTCTACGTCGCATTTGTTGAAAAGACAAAAGTCCATCAACACAGTTCAAATCACTTCCACTTACTGCTCCAGTTGCGGTTATTGTTCCATTACCATTTATATTACCATTCACGTCCAATACAGTAGTTGGATTTATTGTGTTTATTCCAATACGTCCATTTTCACGGATTACCATGCGTGTTGCTAAAGCTCCTCCATCTGCTTTAGTTTTCATAAGCAACCGACCACCATTTACGCCGTCATCATCAGCGTCATACTCACCGTGTTCGTGTCCTTGTGCTTTATCATAAAATGTAATACGACCCAATCCAGTTGTGTCTATTTGTACGTTCCCATCAATCTCCACATCTTCTGTCAATGGTACAGAGGGGTCTGTCCCCAGTCCAACTCTACCTCTTATATGTATTGAGTCTGCGGGTTCATTTATAATAAGTGTATCAAGACGACTTCCCCCTTGAATCAATATATTTTCATTTGTTGTATTACCAGCTTGACAAACATTATCAAGATTAGGGGTGATTCCACCGGGTGCAGGTATGATGTTATCCACATATATTGTATCTACCCTTTTATTGTTATTCCCAATAGTTGTTGCAAGTAAAGTTTCAGTTATTGCTTTATTACCTAACGCTGTAGTCATTATATCTTAACTGGACATATAAAAACAAGATTCTTTGAAAAGTGTAATCTCGTAATCTCGTAATCTATGTTTTCAGTCTTTTTTTTCAAAAATAAGTGTTTGGGGGGGGGATTTTTACAAAATATTTTTATGCTTTTATTACTGGTTTCTTATAGTATTTCTTATATTTTATGTAATTTTGTAATCTATCTTTTGTTGATTTTTTGATTTTACTTTGGGGGGAGTTCCCCCTACCTACTCATTGATTTAGAAAAAATGATTGAAATCATAGATTACGAGATTACAAGATTACACTTTTCAAGATTACACAAAATAAATAAAGATATATAACAAATGACAACAAGAGAGTTTGATGAATACGTAAGACGAGAGTGCGGTAGATTTACCCCTCAAGAACAAGCTCGTACTGGATACCATAGTATGATGGAGTTTAATCGTGATTTATATAGTACTATCCGTAATCCTTTAATCCAAGCCAAAGCTGGTGTGGAAGAAATTGCTTATATGACAGAAAAAATGAGTCCCGACAGAGTACTTAAGAATATAGAACACGGTAGAGCAACAGAGGGAGGTACAATTACTGATTTCTCACGCTTTGGCAAACCCAATATTGCTGAAGGTAAATATAAATATGTTAGACTACAACCTATGTATGCTCCTTTGAAATCCGACCCCGATACACCAGGTACATCCAGTGGAGCTTATGTACCCCCAACTGACCCAGGTGCGTCAAGTGATAATCCATTAGCTGATGAGTTAATGGAAAAGTTAGCCAACGAACAACGTATGCGTAGAATGGAACAAGAACATTACGAAAAGAAAGTTAATATGGCTGATGCTCGTGTGGAAGTAGAAAGAATGACTGCCGATAAACTAAAAGAATACGTGCGACGTACATACGATAGAATGGGTCTATTGGGTCGTGGTGTAAGCAGACAAAGATTAGCATCAAGTGGTTTTGATAAAACCTATACTGAAGTATTACAAGTTCCAGCAACTCAAGTAAAAGATTACATCATAGAGAGATTTTTTGATAATGACCCCGAACTTTTAGCTGATTGGGTAGTTCAAACAAGAGAAGAACAAGGTCGCCGTAGCTTTCCCGACCCCCGCAGAGATTTATTTGGTGCTGGGGATGCGCCCGAAGCTTCCGGTAGTGGTATAATACCCGAACCACCCGCTGGTGAGCCTCCCGAAGCCCCAAGTCCTTTAGCCCGACAACGTAGTAATCCATTTATGGTTGAGGAGCAAGTAGTTGAAGGTCAAGTAATACCCGCTCATTCATTACCGCCAAGATAACAATAATATAATAAGTGTTTATTGTAAATGAGTTATTGTAAATATCACCCATTAGACCCCGGATGTACTAAAGGATTACAAGGGGGATACACACCAAGATATGTAGTTCCTCCTACTATTCTTGCTGACCCATTTGATAATCCACTACCAACTCCCCCCTCAAACAATACAGAACGTAAAAGACGTAAGGGGGTAAGAGAGTATGAAGTAGAAGAAGTAATGTTAGAAGACCGTCCTACTCCATCATACGGAGAGCGTCCAAGACGTGTAGGGGTTATTGAAGACGAAGAAGAATCAACTATGCTTTTAACCCCATCTATGGTTAGTAGTCCATACCACCACCCACAAAGACATGCCCACAGACAACAAGGCAACCCAACACCCTTACAGTTGCGACTCCTTGCACGAAAACACAACAAACGTATTGAAAGAGCCAAAGAACGTGCGGCAGAGTTTGTTAAGATAGGGCAACACGAAGTAATAGAGCCACGAAACCAACACAAATATGGGCATATGACCCAAGCCGCTTATGACTATGCCTATGAAGGTAAAAAGTCTGCGATGAAGCAACTTAAAGAAGGTGGTGAATATATTGAAGAACTCGCAGATTTTGAAATAGTCCCCGAGTTTAGTCGTTATGACCATATCTCATTGGAGAACAAAAAAACTGGTGAGCTTGTACAAGTAGGAAGAGGAAGTGATACAGATTTTTTCAAAGCAGACAAAAATATTGAAATGGCTATGAAGGGTAAAGGAATAACAACAAGATTCCAAAGAGGTGTAAATGATTGGATTACTAACGCAAAATGGTTATTCAAGAATCATTTAAACACAGATACCTACCGAAATGCTGAAGCTGATTTGGTAGGATTTGCGGAATCTCGTGGAAAACTACCAGGTGAAATAAGACTTACTGGACATTCCAAAGCTGGGGCAACCGCAGAGTATCTTGCTCGTAAGTATGGTAATAAAGCATACATATTCAATCCAGCTACTCATCCTACAAGTGAGTTAATCCCAAATGAAGAAGTACATCCTAATACAATGATAGAAGTATTTAGAGAAGAAGGGGATTTTGTAAGTTCTGCAAGAACATATAAGGAAACGCCCGAGTTTATGAAGGTTCATAACTATACAACTACACCCGGTACGGAAACTGAACTGTTAGGAAGACACGACCACAAGTTGGCTATACCCAAACCAAGTCGCAGAGTGAATGGTAATATTATGGCGGTTCGTAATACCAAGTTGCGTAATCGTGCTGCTCTGTTAGGAGCTGGAGTAAAAGAAGCTGCAGTAGGTGGAACAATAATGGCTATACCCGCTCTCGCATTCCAACCCAAATATGAAACCAAAAGTGAGAGAACCTACCGAAACAAGTTTGAACTACCAACAGAGATGGCTAAAGGTATGTTAGAGTTTGAAGCAGTACAAGGTATAAGTAAAGTAGGTAGAGTTGCTCGTGGATTGACACCAGGGGCAATGGTAGGGGCTTACACAGACCTTATAATGTTAGACCAAGAGGACAATGTACCTCTCCACGAAGCGTTAGCAAAAGTAAGACATGCAATATTTGGTAAAGACGCACCAAAACCATTGGATGAATATGAAGACCCTCCCGCAGTCATAAACTGGTTTAATAAGAACTTTAGCCACGAGAAATATAAAGAAGACCAACATACAAAATACGAACACGAGATGTATAAAGAACATTATCTCAAAGACAACCCCGATAATCCTATGAACTATAATGAGTATATCACAAGATATGGTGATTCAGTAGGATACCAACATGCAAGAGCTATTGAAGAGTTTGGATATGACCCCGTTCAATCTCATTCACTATCAACCGCAGAAATGCGACAAGCAGAAGAATCCTACAACCGCAACCAAGCATTACGAGAACAACTGGAACAAGACCCCTATATAAGACATCAAATGGCTGGACGTAATATGGGTTTTACATTAGGAGAACCATCATTTAACTATGAAGCAGCAGCAACTGAAGACCGAAGACGTATTAAGGATTATCTTGAGTACGCAAAATCAGAAGGAGCAACTGGAGTGGATATGGGACAAGGTGGTCATTTGGCTTTTACACAAGACCAAGCAGTAGCGGAAGGTCAAGTAGAACACGCTGGAGATTAAAATATTTGTATAAAGTAATGACTGACAAAGAAGAAAAACCAAATCCATACAAACGGGAACTGACTCCAAGGGATAAGGCGAATATTCAAAAGTTAATGGAAATGAATCCAATATTAGATTATTTTATGGCGGAAACTATTATCCTCACACCCGAAGAAGAACTACAAGATACAATAAATAAAGTAAAGGATGGAACACTGGAAGACCCACTACCAAATAAAGAATATGAATCTCACGTAATCAAGACTGGATTTGTCATTGACCCCGAAAATGAGGAAGATAAAGAACTATTAAATAAAGTATAAGTATATATCAAATGAAGACAGTATATTTTAGAAACGTCTATTTAGACAGCGAGATAAACACAGTTGGTAATGGGCAAGTAAGTCGTATTCAGTTTCCATCAACTGCCTTTAGTGTATCAGCCGGTCAAATGATGAAGCTTGTATTAACCTCATTTGAGATGCGACGCAACTGGTATTCTATCAATGCAACAAACAATACCTTTTATTTGTATAACCCAGCCGGAGCAATATATACGCCCATAGTTATACAAGCGGGAACTTATAGGGATTTTGATTCTGCTGTTGTGGGTGTAGTCAGCCTCCGTCAAGCTATTGAAGACGCACTTATTGCTGCTTTAGGTGTTGGTTCTGCTTGTGCTTATGACCCAGTAAGTCGTAAATGGGGTATAACACTACCCGGTGGTACTCCAGCAAATGCTTATTTAACTAATTTTCAAGTAAAACAAAAACCACCAAACCCCGAACCAAATGTAATCACAAAAGAAGGATACTTTAATGATGTAAGTGAAATCCTTGGTTGCCGTTCAACTCGTGATGGTTGGGGACAACCAGTAAATGCCTTTAACCAAACCGGACCAGGGCTACATACAAGCCCCTATGTAGCTGCTTTGAATACTATAGAAACTATCTTTCTACGCACATCACTACAAACAAATAACTACCAATCTTTTGGTTTTGAACAAAACTTACCTAACTCCAATGGTCTTACACCAACACAAATCTTTGCCCGTATTCCATTAAGTCGTGCCTATTACAACGATGAGTTTGAGATTATCCAGTTTGAAGATACTAATGATTTATTTACAATACTTTTACAACAAACACAGTTAAGTGATATGTTATTTGAAATAACTGACCACGCTGGGCGTAATCTTCAAGAGGTGGCTGCTAATCAAGCAAGTGATGGAAATCTATCATTCAAACTTTCATTCCGCTGGGAGGTAATAGAACAAGAAACACCTCAAGGTGAATATCGCATCCGTCCTCCACCTTTACAAAATCACAGAATACCAAACTCATAAGTAAAGATTTACAAATAAAACTATTAGTATATTACAAAAATGACTGAATACATGCCCGACAGCGTTTTATATACCACAGCTGAAGTTAGAGAAGTGGCGAGAAATAAGTTCAAACTTGAAACTGTTTCCGCCGACACAGCCCAAGCTGGACGAATCGTCACGTTTAACTTGCCCGAAAACTCAATGATTGATATGAAATCACTTAAGTTCTTTGCTGACGTACTTTGTACTGGTGGAGGCAACTTTGCCCCAGTAGATGCTGACACAGTATATGGAAAACTCCCACAACACATTTCATCACTCATCAGCAGAGTAGAAGTTTATATTAATGGCGTACAAGTCCAACAAGGAGCAAGTGAATACAACACAGTCTGTCAAGTATTGCGTCTTGGTTGCTCCAACATTGATAAAGATAACTCAATTGACCGTGCTTTATCCCACTCATACATCACAGACAACGACGCCAATGATGACGAAAGCATCTGCTTAAGCGAATGGCAAGGCTTCCTTAATGAGTTAAGCACTCGCTACATTAACACTGGTCTGCTTGGGCAAATCCAAATCCGTATGACCTTTGCTGGTAATCACGTACTTGTCCCCAAACAAAATGCAGTTCCACTTGGCACTGACCTTTCATCTGCCCAAGCCCAAACAAATGCTCAAGCTATCAAATACTCACTCTCCAATATGTACTTTACTTGCGATACCATTACACTCTCACCAGCCTACAATGACCTATTGCGAAAACGTCTTATGTCCGCCGGTATTGAAATCAACTACAAAGAATACTACACATTCCAACTTGACGGTATCCAAAATGGTGGTGCTGTTGGTGCTTCTACAAGATTCAGTTTATCATCCGGATGTATAAATCGCGCCTATGCAATTTACCGTGATGCGAATTATACTACTGTAGGTATCCGCAGTAGTCTACTCCCAAATGCTTGTGGAGTATCAGCCTACCAATCCAACGCACTTCGTTTCCGTTCATACTCCGGTCAAACCAAAAAGACTGGCGACGCACGTTGGCAATGGAGTGTAAATAACGTCAAATACCCACAAATGTTAGGCACTTGGATTGATGGTCTTGCTGAAGTTTCATACGCTCAAGACAAAGTATCACACTACAACAATGGTACTCTCATCACATCCGCAGAATCATACAACAACGGCAACTTTGTATATCCACTCCTATTAGAACTCCCAACTGGGCGTGGAGTATCAGTTCAAAGTGGTTATAATAGCCGAGGCATTAATACTCAAATGGTATTCCAAGCACAAAGTATGGTTGTCCCAGCTGCTGCTGGACAACGTGATTCCGGTACTGCTTCCTCATTCATTGTATTAGAAACAACAAGTAAGCTATTAGTCCAAAGTGGTAGAGATTTAGCCGTTCAATTTTAGGATGCCCTAACGAGATATGTGTTGGACTTTATTAAACCAGCACGAAGTAGATTAAAGGTATATATAAAAATATGTTGTTCTAAAGTAAATATGAAAGTTCCAAAGCGACCACAAGGAATACCCTCCTATGACTTAAGCGGAGGTAAATACAAACCGGACATAAGCGATATGAGCGGAGCCGCTCCCCCAGGCACACTTTTAGCATCACGTATTCTACCTAACAATAAAGTTAAGAATGAATACATACCCTCACTCCAAAAGCAAATGGGGATAAACGACAACCAATATAACTTATCTTTGGGTTGTAGAGAAGTAAATGATTTAAAAAGAGTAGTAAGAGGTAATGGAGTATTTTACAACAGACAGTTATTAAATGCTAACCCTATTCGTCCATTATCTCATTTAGCATTTAGCGATGATAGATTTGGTTTTGCAGCCAATATGTCGCAATCAGTACAAGTCGCACCTAACACATACTTTGACGCCTAACTGGATAGTGTAGATTAAAGTAGTCTTTGTCTTTGACATTTAGTTTATTATGTAGTTCCGCACACTTTATGTGTAAAGCTACTTGCGACCAAGCCACAACAACTTTATATTTTTGTCTTGCCTTTAACCGCTCCCCCAATGTGTTATATACTATTTTGTGTAGTTCGGGGGGATATAGTTTTATTATTTTTGATATAGTTAGTCCATTGTCAAAAAGGTCATTAGCATAACAACAACCCATAAACTCTTTACTTGTAAGAACTTGTAGAACCAAGTCTTTTTCTTTTTCCTCCAATAGTTTATCATATTCAGTTGTTTTTCTAAAAGACTTATAAAAACATTTGAAATCCATTTTATATTTTATATATATTTGTCCTTATTGTTTAAGTGTTTTTTTCTTCATCAGTTTTTTCTTCTTCTTCTTCTTCTTCTTCTTCTTCTTCTTCTTCTTCTTCTTCTTCT
>JAAHTH010001782.1_pt1 | contig 14748 bp, 11 predicted proteins | sample 6116091 | NCBI WGS metagenome assembly JAAHTH01 (sample SAMN13939990, study PRJNA603662) | sponge metagenome | isolation source: marine sponge | host: Mycale hentscheli | place: New Zealand | collected 2006
TGGCTATTTTAGTTCGGGAAAAAGCTAAGTGAACTTTGACGATATTAAAGTTGCAATCGCCAGTGCTACTGGGATTTTTAATTGGATGGTGGAGATAGATTTAATTCTAAAAGTTGGAATAAGTTTGGCGTCTTTAATTTATATAATTTTGAAGATCAAACATTTAATAAATAATAAATAATGAGCTTATATAAAAACATTCACGCCAAAAGAAAACGGATTAAATCGGGTAGCAAAGAAAGAATGAGAAAACCGGGTTCCGCTGGTGCGCCTACTGCAAAAGCTTTTAAGAAAGCTGCAAAAACAGCAAAGAAAAAATAATTATGTGGAGATCAAAAACGTTATACGCCGGTCTAGCTGGGATTATATCCAGTCTAGGACTTTACTTGAGTTCAGAGATTAACCTCGCTGAGTTTCTAAACGGATCACTAACAAGTCTTTTAGCAATCTTCTTGCGTCACGGGATCAAAAAGACCCAGGACGCCGCTGAAGCGGCAGTTGAGGCGGCAAGCAGTGTCACCCCAGCACCGAAGAAGAAAGTCGTTAAGAAGCAAGACTAGGAGGCTTAAATGGCAGGTATTACGACCACTCAGACATTTAGCGATGGTGATACAGTTACTGCCGCAAAGCTGAACAATATAGTAGCAAACGCTTCGATTGATAACGGAGCAATTACCAACGCGAAACTAGGTACCGATGCTGTAACGTTGACTAAAATGGCGAACAATTCAGTGGACACCGCTGAGTTGATTGATGATGCAGTTGCGAACAGTAAATTAGCCACGATGGAAAAGCGGAGAGTGAAAGTTAATGCTACTGATGCTACTGCTAATCCGACCGATTTATTTGTAGATGCAAACGAGCTACTAGTAGGAACTAGTAACTCAATTAATGCGGTTGGTTTTAATACTGATTTAGAATTAGACGCTAGTAACTCCACTGCAACGCTTGTCCGAGCCAGTGATGGTTTAATTAACGGGAAATCAGTGGCAACCCCAGTCGCAGCAAATGATAGCGTTTTGTTTTATGATGCAAATGGGACTGGAAACAAACTTAGAAAAGCTACAGTAAAATCTACGATCCAATCGCTTGACGCAACTAGTAGTGAATCGGGAGTCGTTAGTCTTGCGACTACTGCCGAAATAATTAATCCCACAACAATAGTTGCTGCCGCTGATGCGGTAGGTGCCGCTGTAGGTTCTCCAATGATGGCGAAAGCTTGGGTATCTATGAGCTACGATGAAAAGTGGGACGATGACACTGGCACTGTGACAGTTGGATCAAGTTTTAACCTCGGAACACCAACTCATAATTTTGCCACTAACCGGGGGTTAATTACGTTTCCGTTTTCTACTAATCTTAAAAGCGGTCTTACTAGTTATTGCGTCATGATATCAGCTCATTTTACAGATGATGACAGTGATCCTGTTGAAATTTCTTACGGGATAGTAACTGCTAGGAGTAATTCGTCTTTTACTGTACAGTTTAAAAATTATAAAGATTCGAACGTAAACCCAGCCCAAGTAGACATAGTTGTCTTTTCTGTAGGATCATGACTTTAACAGATATTGCCACATATGTTTGTAACCTGGTTAACAAAACGGATGACACATCCAAAACTAGGTGCAAAGAATTTATACGGCAACATCATGAGAACGTCATCAACTCCGGTTTATGGCGCGAGACGATAGAGGTCGAACAGACAACACTTCCGTTTGACGGTCGTGTAACTCAGATAATTTTAGATGATGGAGGAACCGGATACACCTCCGCACCCACTGTTAGTTTTACTGGCGGTGGTGGGAGCGGTGTTACTGCTGCTGCTGAGATTGGCGGGGGAGCAGTTACAAAGATTTACATCCAAAACCCCGGAACAGGATTCACCTCGGCACCGACAATAAGTCTTACTGGTGGAGCGGGAAGTGGAGCAAGTGCGACTGTGATTGTTGATTCCTGGGCGGACGAGATGGTTTGTCCTCAACAGTTTGAGACAATCTTGGGAGTTTCGTATAACGAAGCTAATCTATTACCAACTCAGTTGATCACTCAATTCATGGTCAACCCAGACAGTTTTAAAAATGATGCAGATTCTGCTCAGTTCAGTGTTATTGATAGTTCAGGTATTAATTTTAATCCTAATTATGGTGCTATTGAGTTTTTGTCCAGCGACAGTTCTGACAACGGTAAAAAGATCACGATTGTTGGCGAACTATCAGGACAAGAATTAACGATGCAAAAAGAGACGGTAACACTAGCCTCTAGCGTTACTACGACTAATGTTTGGTCTGCAATTCATTCTCTCAGTAAAGAAACTACTACGGGACACGTTCAAGTAAGAAATCCGCTTATTACGGGCGATTATTTCTTTTGGCCTGAGTGGGAAAACGTCAGTAAATTCCAACGTGTTAAGTTTTTTGACAGACCGAAGTACGACTCAAGTGCGCCAATAAATTTATACATAGTTGGAAAGAAGAAAATTCGACCAATGGTGAGTGATTATGACACTCCTATGGTGAACGGAATCGATAACGTATTGATTCACTTTGCGACCGGAGATATGTTGAAACGGTCGAGGCAATTCGGTAAAGCGCAACTAGAACATCAACAAGCTAACGCATTGATGCAGGTTGCGCGTGACCAGGAGAACAACCAAAGCGCAAAAGAAGTCCGCCTGATCCCAGACGTTTACGGGATGGGTTATACGCGAAATGACTTCGGATTTTAAATCATGCCAGTCTACTATAACGACGGACTCGATGACCCGGTTCAATACGACCGTCAAGCGAGTTTTGTAGGCGGCCAAATAAGCAACTTCCGCGAGAATCTTCTAAACGAAAGTCAGGCAGAATCGCTTAAAGATTTAGACGCACCAAAGAACGGTGTTCTAAAAAGCAGACGAGGATTTCATCGATTTGCTGATTTAATTGCCAGCACAACCCCCGACGAAGCAAATACTCAAGCGATTGCCTATTTTGATACTGACGCAAAAGAAGCACTAATCGCATTTGTAAATGGAGAGATCTTCTCAATCAACAATATTGGGGCTATATCTACTACGGGTCTTACTGGAACAAAAATAAACAATGCAACTAACCGGGTTTACACCGCTCAAGTTTCCGATAAATTATTTTTTTCTAATTATACGGGAACCGGCAAAGTCGGACAAATATCTTGGGATAATGGTGGTTCTACTTGGGTAGTTAGACCTGCAACTGATGGTCCGGTTAATGCTAAATATTTGGTTAGCAACAATTATCGAATATTTGCATATCAACCGAGCGACGATCAGATATATGTTTCTGAGTTTCTTCCGAATGTAACTGGATCTATTAGTTCACTTACAATTACTAACGGAGGAGCGACCTATACCGCTGGAACGCTTAGTGCCACCGGGGGTGGAGGTACGAGCTTTGCAGGTACTTATACAGTAGATGGAAGTGGAACAATTGATTCAGTCACAATCACCAATGCAGGAAGTGGTTACACTTCTTTGCCTACAATTGTTATAAGTCACGCTGGAGATGGTAATGCGGTTATCACTCCAGCAATTGAAGCTATTTTTGATGGAACGGGGAATCTACCATTTAAAGTTGGTTTAGGTGATCCGGTCACTGGATTGGCTAGTTGGGTTGGTTTTAATCTAGTAGTTTTTTGCAAAAACAGTTGCTACGTCGTTGACACTGGAGGTGTACCTGCGGCAAGCGGAACTGCGCCTAAAACTTCAGACTATACAATCAGAACCATCTCAGCGACTACGGGGTGCGTTTCTCACGGTTCTATCGCCCAGGTAGGAGAAGACTTATTCTTTCTTTCTCGGACAGGAGTACGTTCGATTAGACGCACTATGGAGGAAAACATGGTTGCGTCTGATGTGGGTGTGATTAGTTACCCAATCCAAGATGTCATTGACGAAATTAATTGGGCTGCCGTAGAAAACGCTACATCAGTATTTTGGAATAACAGATATTTACTATCTGTCCCAACCGGGGCAAGCACAGTCAACGACACTACAATAGTTTATAATACGAATACTCAGTCATGGATGGGCGTTTGGCGCGGAGATGTGACTATTACAAGTGGTGTTCCATCTAGTTACATAAATCCATACGAATATGCGGTGACTCAGTTTAGTGGAGGTAAACCGTATTTAATTAGCCTAGATAAAGTTGGGAATCCATTACAATACAGAGATTTTGTTGAGGATAGAAATTTAGTGGATACAGATTTTCAAGATAAAATAAGAACCTCTACGGGCGTTGATGATGTTCGAATTAAAAACGGAGGCACTGGTTATTCCGCTGGAACACTTAGTGCGACAGGAGGAGGAGGATCTAGTTTTGCAGGAACTTATACAGTAAGCGGTGGGGTAATTAATTCGGTTGCAATTACAAACAGTGGAACAGGTTACACTTCCGCTCCTACGATTGTTACTAGTCATGCAGGAGCAGGTAATGCTGATTTTGAAGTTTTTCTCGCAATGGACACTGGTTGGGAAGCGTTGACTAGAGCATTTACGTTTAACGAACAGACTACCAGCAAAGATGCGGAGTTCGCCGAGTTTGAATTTGATAGAAGCAATGCTGTTATTGACATTGGGGTTATTCTTGATGGAGCTGAACAATCGAACAATTTAGCAGACGAGTTAGACACTGGAACAGGCGAATTAAGATTAACTTTTCCGCTACCGTCAACACTTGGAAGTGGAAAACTTAACAGGTACAGATACTCGATGACTCAGTACCCGGAGTTCCGTGAGTTACAGTTTAAATTTCAACAATCAGATAACGCTGGAACAGAAAGCAAATACTTAGCGTTAAGATCAATTTACGCTGGTGGATTTCTTAACAGTGTTGGGGAGGAATCATGACCTACGACGAGAAAGTACATGAAGCGATCAGATTAAGTTCCAATGGCAACAATGACGCTTGGAACTATTTATCTATTATATCGCAGGTCGCAAGAGTTATTGACGATTTGGTAGACAAGCCTAGCGAAGTTGATGCTGAGACTAAATACAAGTTGGCGCAATTATTGTTAGTGGATCTACCGAGTAACTCATTCTTTCACACACATAAAACGTCTTTATTGCCATTGCATTTAACAAGTTTAAACGCATGGATAGACAGCAACGATTGGATGGAAAAAGATAAGACTAGAAAGAATTACGCTTTGGTTATTAGAGATCAAATTACTGAGTTGGTTATGCTGGTAGCATATCTAACCGGAGGAAACGAACATATGAGAAACGTAAGTTTAAAAATTAGAGAATTGTTTTTAAAGGAGGAATTTTAGATATGGGTTTATATTCATCTGCGCCAGATGTAGACGCTCCAAATATGGCGGGAGCAAACGAAGCCGGAGTATGGGCAGATGCCGAGACTTTAGCGATTAGGAAGATGATCAATAATGCCGCTAAGTTTGGCAAGAAGATCGATCTACAAGTACCAACATTTGACGGTGAAGGAAACAAGACTGGGGTTAAATCTGTTACATATGATTTTGCTGGTTATTCAGATGCAGATGCAACAAGAGCAGACATGGATTTTGCTTCCGAGTCAGCGGATAAAATGGCTAAGACGATGCTGGATATTCAGAAGAAGTACGGAAAAGATTTTGTCCAACAACGCATGGAAGAAGTAAAAGCCGCCGATCCGACTGGGTATGAAGTTCGAGAAATGCTTGGCGAAAAAGCAAGACGAGGATTGGAATTAGGAAGTCAACTCTCCCCCGAAATGGCGGCACAAGTAGAAGAACGTGAACAGGCAGCCCAAGCAGCACGAGGTAACATTTACGGAACAGCACCAGCGGCGGCGGAAGCTATGTCTATGGGAGATGCTGGGTTCCGCTTAGAACAACAACGATTAGCTAATGCTGCATCATTCTTGAGCGGCACAACACCGATTGCTCAGTTCGGACAAATAAGTGGAGCGCAACAAGGCGCAAGTCCGTTTAATCCGGTAGGCGTTCAATCGGGACTAGCATTAGACCCAGGTGCTGGGGCGAGAGGTGCTAACTACATGATGAGCGGATACAACACTAGAATGAATTTTGCTGCTAATCAGCAACCAATTGGAGCGCAACTTTTAGGGATGGCAACGGGTGTAGCAACTGGAAAAATAACAGATAAACTTTTAACTTAATAATACAATGAGCGCAGGATCAGCATTTGCGAGTGGAGTAAGAGCGGGACAAAACATTTGGAACCAAGCTGTCAGTAACGCGATGGCAGGAAAGCGTATGGATATGCTCAAAACGAAATTTCAATATGAGCAAGCACAACGCAAAAAACAATTAGAAGATCAATTGGCGTCCCAAGAAGGATATGAAAAATATTTATCATCGATCCCAGGTAAAATCGATTTTACCAAAAAAGAAGATCGAGAAATTGTAGAAAACGCAAGTAATGAGTTTTTTCCTGACATCATTCGTGATGATTCCGTTTTCAAACAGTTTCAAGCTTTCAATAAGAACCTCGGCAACATCGGAAAGTTAGAGTTATGGAACAAAATTAAAAACAAACGAGATGGCATCGAGGCGACTTGGTTAGAGTGGAACAATGGAATGATGCCGCCTACTATTGATAATAACGGTGTAGTAGAAACAAACTACAACTTAATGCAGAAGCAGAATCTTCAACGTGAAAGTCAATTAGATAAAAATAAACAACTTGGAGATGTTGACACAAGTATTGAAGTCAAATTCAAAGAGATGTTTCCTAATAAACAATTCCCAGGAACTCCGACTGATCTTGATTATGGTGCTGCTTCTGAAATGGTTCGAGATGAAGAAAGAAAGCGAGAAGTAGACAAGTTAGTTGATACCGCTGATTCTAAAAACGAAATAGATTTCCGAGTTGGATTTAAAAAATGGCAACGCGATGTTGTTAAGAATCCTGCGCTTGATCCTAAGAACCCAGAAGATCAAAAACTTTATAGAACATTCGCTCATGACGAGAAGATTAGCGGACTAATGGCTGAAGCAGGTTTAGAGGCATTTAAATTGGCGGATGAATTAGTACCAGACACAACCGCAGGTGGTTACAAGAACATGGCGGAAGTTACCGGCATGATTAACGACTTAATGCGGAAGCAGGAAGAAGATGCTGACACCAAGAAAGCGATGGCGCAAAAGCCACTCACTGAATCTCAAGCAAAAGACTATATCTTCTCTGGAAGATTGAAGTTGACTGAGAACGTAATAGCTAAACTAGAACAAGATGGATTTAAACCTGAGTCAATTCCTCAAGACATAATGATGACTTGGTTGCCTGAGTTTGGAAAAACCGAAAATCAAAAAAGATATATTGCGGCAAGAGCAAATTGGATTGCTGCGATGCTTCGTAGAGAATCAGGAGCGGCAATTGCTGAGTCAGAATATACAGGCGGCTTTCAACAATACTTCCCGCTTATTGGTGATAGTCCGCAGGTGGTTAGAGATAAACGAGATTTGCGTAGGCAGGTAGAACGGGACATGAGAGCAATCGCAACTAATAAACCAGTGGTGTCTGATTATGAAACAACCGGAGATCCAGTAGAATACGACAATTTAAATAAAGTTCAACAAGCAGTTGATTCTGGTAGGTTAAAAGTTGGGGATAGTTATAAATATAAAGACGCAAACGGTCTTATTCAAGATGGTATTGTTGAATCTGGTGAATAATGCAAAACGTAATAACCAACACGCCGCCAGTTGATTCTGATTTACTGAACAAAAAGAATGTAAGTGAACTTTATAAACCTCGTTTAGTTGATGTAGGTAAACCTCGACCTGCACCTAAACCAGTTTTAGTTGATGTAGGCAAACCGAAACCCGCGCCGAAAACTAAATTAGTTAATGTCGGTAAACCTAAACTTCCGACTATCGAGCAATTGGTTCAACAGATCGATTCTGATTTAAATTTTGTTCCTAGCAAAAATCAGATTAAAGAATATTTTGCGTATAAAGATAAGCAACCGTTTGGATTTAAAAAGACCTGGGACGCAACTGTAAATGCCGTAGGAACAGCTTTGGGCGACATGACTAAAGCGGTTGGATCGGCAGTGACTGACCCAGAGTTCTATAATCCAATTTCTAAGAGAAAGTATGCAACTCTAGCTGAAGGCTTCGCTAGAGGTTCTTGGGATTTAGCAACTCTCGGTAAAATGATGACCGACAAGTTCCAAGAAGTTGCTGGAGATCCATCTACGAGAGAACGAGTAAAATATATCGTCAAACGCCACAACGAAGAATATCCAGAAGACAAAGTTAGTTTTAATCAAGTTTTCTATGACGGTAATAAAAATTTTAAAAACCCGAAAGATTACAATAGATATTTTTCGGATTTCAAAGACAACCTAACCGAGAAGCGTATTGAGAGATGGCGTACAATGCGTTACATCCTCAACACTAGAAACCTAGCTCGCGAAGGAAAGAAAACGATTCTAGGCGAATTTCTAGGAGAGAAAGCAGACAAAGAACTTTTACCTAACATTAATCAAGAAGTAGCAGAAGGATCTAGCTATTTTCTTGATCTTAGTCTCCCGGTAGGTCTTGCCGCTACTCCGCTTAAAGCTGGACAGAAATCGGTTGTCACTAGAGGCATCACTGCGCCAGTACTTGAAAAGAGCGGACGAAGAATAAAAGAAACAGGTAAGTGGATCGATGAAACGATTGCGAAACTTGAAACAAAAGCCGCCGAGAATGCTGATATTGTGGAACCAGCGGCGACAGTTTCAAGTGCCGTAGGTGGTGCAGTTTTAGCACCTGAAAGCGTTGGCCCGGTAGCTGGAGCAGTAGCGGGAGCGATAGGTGGCAAATATGGATTACCGAAAGTCACAAAAATTGGCAAACCAATCACGATAGCCGGTGAAGGCATCGAGGCGATTGGTAAAGTAATCGGAAAACCTGAGACGCTAGAAAGCACACTACAACAAGCATCTCGAATTGCCGAAAGCGAATCGTCGAGAAACATATTAAAGAAAGCAGCAAATCTTGATCCTGCAATCACGTTGGTTGACAACCTGGCAGTCGGAGCAATTGAAGGATCAAAAGCCGGAGGAATATTAACACTTCCTAGTGGCGATGAAGAATTTATTGGAGGAGGATTTGGAACGGGTGGAACAATGGGCGGATTCGGGGGTGTTTCCGGTAACGTAATAGGAGACAAGTCTCGAACCCAGCAACAAGCTAAGAACACGGTTGAAGCTTGGATTGAAAGCAAAAGCAAAGACGAGAGAAAAGCAATTCAAGATTTAAGACTTTCTCCGATTGAGGCGGCCAATGTTGCGATGGCGGAACTACTTGGTCGCGGGATAATTGGAGATGGAAAAATAAGCGACATTAATTTCGTTTACCTGTCTCAGCCTGAGTACATCAAGAAAATCCATCCTGAATTAATGATTGATGGAAAAGCACCTGACGTACTCCCCGTGGGAACAAGAGGAGCGCAATCGTCAGTAGATGGGACTCCAACAGTATTTATTAATAGCGGTTACGATGGGCCGAGAAGCATCTTCCATGAGATGATGCATGGAATGTTGAAGTTTGATGAGATGAGCGATAGTCGAACAGAACTTCGCTCAGTTTTATTCGATCAGAAAACAGATGATGGAACCGTACTAAAAGAAGGAATGTATAGCGATGGAGATATTGATGTGTTTTTCGATCAGTACCTCAGTCGATTACCAGAAGAAATGAGAGGTTCCTGGGAAGAACAATTTAACGTATTAAGAGAAGAAGGCGCAGAAAAAACATTAGTCACAGATAAAGAAGCTACACTTGACGCAAAACGGCAATACATAATGGAGGAGGTTGAGGCTGAATCATTTGCAAACTTCATTAAAGAATCAGGCCCGACTTTCCTTCGAGGTTCCAGAACTATCCGCCAACGGATTGTGGATCGGTTTTTACTTCAAGATAACTTAAAGAAAACAAGACTCCTCCGTGCAGTATTGGAAAAGTCTGGTGTTCCGTTTGGAGCAGATGGAAATCCTACTGGCGTGTTTTGGAAGGACGGCAAACCGATAAGCAACAATCGTGAACTTAATCGTGTTATGCGTGATTTTGTTCGAGCTAAAGATTCAGTGACTCGGCGCATGATGGAAGATGAAGGAGGCGAAACTCCGTCTCTTTCGATTGGCGCAAAGCGTAAAGCAGAAGGACGTAAGAAAGTTGAAATAGCACTAAAATCGAAAGACGGTAAACTATTAGTATCTCATTTCAATAATAACGATATATTCAAGCGTAAAAAGAATGGTGAAATCAAATATGATGCATTAACCGGAGAACCAATATTGCTTGGAGAAAAAGAGATTCAAGCATTGCAAGAGAACCGGGCTAATCAGATTCAAGATGCGCTTGACGCAATTGGGATAGATCCGGGTGGGATGACTGCTAAAAAAAGTGATGTAGATGGGAAAATTTCATGGTCTGGGATTCCATCTGATGCCCAACTAAAAGCGATCCTAGATATTCCAAATGATATTATTCCTCCGGGGATGAAAGACACGATTACGGATATCGTGGAAAAGATGAAAACCCCAGGACAATCTATCATCATCGATTACAATCCAGCGATGGGAAGCGGGAAAAGATATAGCAGTAATCTAAGCAGTGGATTGAGGATTGCTGTTCCGCTTGGTTTTAATATAAGTAAGTCAAAGAATTTTTATATTACAACACTCGATCTTGGCGCAATGAATATAAAGCTAAGTGACTGGGGTAATCCTGATGGCAAAACACATAAGAATCTTGATCTATGGAATGGCGACTCAAAACTATTCCAACAAGATATGTTTAAGTATCTTGAGAATCATAAGAATGACCGACCTGGCGAAAGTGGTTTAGACGCTAATCCAGCAACCGCAGAAACAAAACGCAATATCATCAACGACTTTTTCGGAGCAACGGCAAAAGATTACAATCCGATTACTGACGCTCGAAAAGCAAGCAAACGAACAGGCAAACAAAGAAAAGTCGAGAACCCGATCCGAGCTAGACGTTTAGATAGATTTAACAAGATTGAGAAGAATCGCATAACTAAATACGGAGCAGGTACACCTCTCCCGATGAAAACTCAATCGGATGCCTACAAGAAGCTGAAGGAGAATTTAATGCCGGGTGGAGGACTAGAACCCCAATCATCCGTCAGGCCGCCAGTCGATGATCTGGGTTTCTTCAGTCGAGTAGAGCAGGTAGCTATGGGCGACAAGATCCCAAATCGAGGATCGGGCGATCAGATGTTGGCGACGATCAAGAAGCAACCAGGCGTGAAACAAGAAGAACTTCAATGGCTAGGATTGGAAGATTATTTACGAGGCAAGAAGCAAGTTACTAAACAGGAACTAACTGACTTCATTCGAGAGAACGATATTCAGTTGGAAGAGACTATGTTTAGCGGTGATCGGTATACTCCGATTGATCCTAACAAAGAAACTTCCCCAACCCAATACGAAGATCTTCAATTGCCCGGCGCAGAAGACGGTAGCTACAAAGAGATGCTGTTGAGGTTGCCAGAAACTACAGAAAGAAAACGTCAGACTAAAGAAGTATTCCGTTCATCTCATTTCGATGAACCCAACGTCTTAGCTCATGTACGATTCAACGACCGCACCGGACCGAATGGAGAGAAGATTTTATTCGTTGAGGAATTGCAATCTGATTGGCACAGAGAAGGACGGAAGCTTGGGTATGCTAGTAGTCCAGATAAACCTGGAATCCCAGACGCACCATTCAAATCATCATGGCATGAGTTAGCGACCAAGCGAATGCTGCGCTATGCCGCTGAGAACGGATATGACAAGTTGGCGTTTATCGATGGTTCGGAGACTGCCAAGCGTTATAATCTGAGTAAGGTGGTCAATGAGATTGTAGTTCCTACTATTGACAAAGACAGCAGAGCTGTTCGACTTGAGACACCTACTATTAATTCTTTTAAGATGATGGTGGACAACGAGGGAAAAATTGACGGAGTTATGAAAGCTAGTCAATTCACCGGGAAACAATTAGACGAGGTGATTGGGAAAGAAATGGCTGAGAAGGTCATGGCATTTGAGTCTCCGGGGGAGTTGACTGGCGTTGACCTCAAAGTTGGCGGCGATTGGGCATTCAATCTGTACGACAGAATGATTCCGCAATTCCTCAAGAAGTACGGCAAGAAGTTTGGGGCGAAAGTCGAGGATGTGGGGGTGAGTACAACTGACGCTGAGTTTAGAGATCAGTTTGCTAATTTAAAGAATTTCAAAGCTATAGACATCACACCGCAAATGCGAAGTGAAGATGGAGTCATGGGTGGTCAGGTGAGGTTTATGCCGGGTCAAGAACCCGTGACTTACGCTGGGCGTGATGTTGCTGATTGGTCACCTAAAGATTTCGCTGATTTTGGCAAACAGTTCGGTGTTGACAATTTTGGCCCACAATCCAAAATAATTGCGGTTGATGACCAAGATGGCAAATCGGTAAACCTACCTGGAGGTTTTGATGGTGAATTTACTTTCTACGATCTACTTTGGCTAAAAGCTAACCCGATTGATCCATCGACTCTCTCCAAGAGTCTGACGAGTAAACTTCAGAAGAAGTTAGTACGCTCAGTGACTCCTGAACCAGGCGACAGAGTTGAGGTCTTCAACCGTTTTCTTTTTGGGATGCTAAGTCCCAATCAACCACTCACCCCCAACGAATTTGAGTTCGCCGCTTTACGTGTAAGGACACCAGAAGATATTAATGAGTTAGCATCGTTTATCGATTGGGAACCAGGAGAGAAAGTCGATAAAACTCGACGTAAAGAAGCTGAGAAGAAAATGGCGGAACATTTTGAAACTCAAGCGGGAGGTGCTGGAGGTATGGGTCTTAAAGGATCGGCGGATTACACTAACCTGGCAGAGTTCGCAAAGTTATACAAAAAAGACCCGGACTTTTTCAAAAAGAAACCTGAAGAAAGTTGGGATCAATTTGTCGAGAAAGTTATGACTCAAACGAGAGGACTTTCCGCGAAAGTAGCAAGCTTCTCCGTAGTATGGCAAGACCCAGCTCATGCGGCAATTAGTGCTATTGATCGACATATGGCTAGGAACTTTCTACCGAAACTATTCCCAGATCAAAAAGCTAGAAAACAATTTGAACGAAGTGTCGTTAAGCGTTGGAACTCATTAGTCGATGAAAGAAGAAAACTAGACAGTAAGTTTCAAAAAACAATTACCGCTTACAATAGAACCAAACAAGCGAATCGATCAGAGAAGCTCAAGAAAGAATATGCTACATATACTGATCAATTAAAGAAGCTACCTAAAGCTCAAAAAAGTGATTTAAAGAAAATTCGGAATATGGATGAAGTCTTCCAGGTTCAAGGAGGAGATGCGGTTTTCATGGATCGAGTGATGAGTATTTTGAGCAGCAACGAAAGAAAGTTTGTCAGTCGAGGTGAAAAGAATCCAACTGTTCCAGATTATTTGCATGATGTAGATTGGATTAATCGTCCAGATAAAGCATCAGTAATTGGAGATGCTTATCGTCAAGCTTTGGCTGAGAATGATCGAAGAGCGCAGCAATCTGGTTTGCATTTATTTGCCTCCCAATGGCATTTGTGGGATCGGATCAGGCGCAGGTTAGAACCGCATGAAGTAATGTTCCCAGGTTTACACAAGATTCCTAAGATGAACCGGGCGCAATTAGAGAAAGCGATGAACGTTCATAAGAAAGCAGGATATTGGTCATCGACTAAAGAAGCTTATCGCGAACCTACAACCGGCGAAATTGAGATGAGGATGAAACCGACTCGACCAATGCCAAGTGGCCCAGCTTCTGCGGCGTATTTTATGCCATCTACCCCCGACACTAGAACACCTACTCAATCAACTCCTACGAGTCAGCCGGTGAATCTGGTGATGGATAAGATATATCGATTGCCCGATGAGGAGAAAGAAGAACGCAAAGACCGGGCGATGGAAATACTTAAACAATTTAGTAAAAATAAGAATGCCAACAGGAACACCAAAAAAACACAATAGCCCGAGGCGAATCCGTAAAGGCGAACCGGGGCATGGCAAAAAGAAATTTGTGGTAAACGCAAAAGTCGGAGACAAGACTAAAGTCATTCGGTATGGCGATGCCAACATGGAAATCAAACGAGATAGCCCAGCGAGAAAGAAATCATTCCGGGCTAGACATAAGTGTGATAGTAAACCTAGTAAATTAACTGCACGTTATTGGTCGTGCCGTAATTGGTGATATGAGAAAGAAAGGCGGACAACGATTGATGGAGATGTCGCAGAGAGAATCTGCGCCAGTTGTAGAAGAAGTTACTACGGTCAAACGATACACTGACAGTGATCGATTTAAACAACCTCTAGCGGAAAGCGTGAATGAATATGACGCTGATCAATTTGTTTCAGCCCCAGCACCCAAGCGTAATGATTTCATCGCTAGGATGTTTCCCCGATTAACTGAAGCCGCCAATCTCCTCGGCGAGATCAAAGCCAACGTACAAGAAAAATACACCGAGGCAGAACTAAAGAAGCTCGATAAGTCGATTCTCGATGATGTTTTGGTGAAGCACCTCGCTGATGTAGAGAATATGCTTTCTTTGGACAAACTGCCAAAAAACTTGGCCCCAGTTCAACGTAGGATCGATAAAAAGAACATAATTGGTGTACTGACACCGGAGGATGAGAAAAGTAGCTCAGACGAGATCCTCAAGCGATTAACAGCTAATCGAACCAAATCGGACGATCCAGAGGTGCGTAAAGCTGAAAAGCTTGCTGAGATAGCTGATCC
>JAAHTH010002343.1_pt1 | contig 14743 bp, 17 predicted proteins | sample 6116091 | NCBI WGS metagenome assembly JAAHTH01 (sample SAMN13939990, study PRJNA603662) | sponge metagenome | isolation source: marine sponge | host: Mycale hentscheli | place: New Zealand | collected 2006
GATTCAAATTGTCGCGCCCCTAAATGACAAAGCCAGTAGCTGGGTAGTTACGTCTCTTCTTCCCTTTGTAATACCCGTTGAATTGGCAATTGTGTTATCGGCGCTTGTTCAACCCGCAACCAATATCGGGCAGTTGATTTCCACGGGAGGGGCAAAGGAAGCGTTCCGGTCAACTTGGGCCATTTTGCTGGCATTGATACCAAGCGTTGCGCTGGGGGCCTGGTTTTTAAATGAACTGGAAGGCAATTCTCATCTTCTGATCTTGGGTCTGACGTTAATCTGCTTTTCGATTTACAGCATTTCTGGATTTGCCATTTCTATTTCCAAAGGCCGGCAAAACCTTGCAGGCAGCATAACCGGATTTGTTGCAGGCTTGATTGGAGTGCTTACTTCCATCAATGGCATGTTTTTTATCATGTATCTGGTTGGTATTGGAGCGGATAGAATAGAAAAGCATTTCGCGCGGCAATCGCTTTGCTTTTTATCGTATCAGGATTGTTAATTAACTCTGGGTTTTGGTTTGCTGGTCTTTTGAATCAGAATAATATCATTATAGGCATGCTGGTGTTAATTCCATGTTTCATCGGAATGTGGAGTGGTAATTTGATTGGTAACCGAATTCCAAATGATGTTTTCAGAAAGATGATTTTGTATGCGTTGTTGATAATTGGTTGCGTATTTATCTATCGAGGTCTCTAGCCTTCGATATCAGAAATTCTTTTGAACTTTCGATCCATGTAGATAAGTGGTGTAAAATTACCGGCGTGGGTTTCAACAACACGGCCAATGCAAATCACATGGCTGCCAGAAAAAACGGTGTCCTTGAGCTTGCAAATAAAAGCAGTAGCACCCGAAATTACTGGGGAGGGGCCATTGGAACTGGTAAGGTCGATGCCCTCAAAACGATCTGATAATTCGGTGTCATGAAAACCTGCAAATCGTTCTGCAATGTGTTTTGCACCTTCTGGCAGGACATTAACGCAGAAGTCAGTGTTTTCTTTAATAGTGTCCAATGTTTTGCCGTCGGCATTTAGGCACACCAGTACGGTTGGCGGATCAGCTGAGACAGAAGAAAATGCACTCACTGTTGCGCCAGATATGCCCGACGAGCCATCTGTCGTTACTACTGTGACGCTATTTGCAACAAATCGCATGCCTGAAAGAAAGTCTTCGCGGAGCGCATCGCTATTATCTGTTGGTGGTTGCATGCAAAAATTGCCCTAGAAACTTAGCTTGTTTGAGATTCTGAAATCATTACATAGCTAAAAGAAATGAAAATTCGACTAAAAAATTGATTTCGATGAACTTATTTGTTTTAGATGTTGCCAATGGTTCCTTCTAGAGTGAGAAAAGCATTAAGATGCAGGGGCTATTTTAACTTGTTATTTTGATTCATCAAAAAGGTTTAAGGTATGGAATTAGAAGACGAAATTACTATTTCGGCACCGCGAGACAAAGTTTATGCCGGTCTTAATGATCGGGAAATTCTAAAGCAGTGTATTCCTGGGTGCGATGAATTGATTAAACACTCTGATACTGAACTTGAAGCCAAGGTTGTCTTGAAAATTGGCCCTGTTAAAGCAAAGTTTAGTGGGGATGTTACTCTTGATCCTGTTAATCCGCCCGAAAATTTTTCCCTGACTGGTGAAGGCAGTGGTGGAATTGCCGGGTTCGCAAAAGGTGGTGCGGATGTTGAGCTAGTTGAAAATGGGGATGAGACTATTATACGGTACGCCGCCAAGGCAGATGTGGGCGGCAAAATTGCTCAACTTGGAAGTCGATTGGTCGTCAGTACTTCCAAGAAACTTGCGGGCCAGTTCTTCGAAAAATTTGCTGAGGTTTTAAACGAACAGGAGCAATAAATTGGGTTTATCTTTTGCTTTCTGTATTGGTGTTTTATGTTGTGAGAGTTGCCGTAACGGCAGCTGCTAAACTACAAGTGATTCCGTTAAAAGTATTTAAAATCAATCACAACCGCTTAAAATAATTTCGAATTTTGCATTTTGCATTCATTTTTTGCCTAAAACACAAAGTTTGTTTGACAAGACAATTTTCTTGGTATTAGATTTCAACTAGGAGGATTGGTTTTTGTCTGTAGAAGCCAAGAAAACAGCTGCTAGTAATGAAGATATTATGCGAGCGAATCTTTATGGTTTGCTCGGAAATGTACTTTTTTGTCCTCCTTCCAAAGAAATTTTGAGAGATTTGCAAGAACTTTCAGGTGATGAAACCGAAATGGGTATTGCTTTCAATACCCTTTCAAAACTTGCTGGTTCAATTGACCAAAGTGCTGCAGTTGAAGAGTTTAATATTCTGTTCGTTGGCATGGGGCGCGGTGAACTTTTGCCCTATTGTTCTTACTATCTGACGGGTTTTTTGAACGAGAAGCCATTGGCAAAATTACGAAATTCTATGGGTGAACTTGGAATTGTCAGAAATGATGAAGTCAAGGAACCAGAAGATCACATTGGATCATTGTTTGAAATGATGGCTGGTTTGATAACTGGTCGGTATGGTGAGCCCGCTGACATAGCTGTGCAATAAAGAGTTTTATTCAACGCACATTGAACCTTGGGCAGGGCACTTTTTTAAAGACCTTGAGACTGAAAAATCGAGCAGGCTTTATCAACCGGTTGGAACAATTGGCCGGTTATTCGTAGAAATTGAAACTAACGCTTACTCCATGGAGTGAGCGTTTTTTTATAGGTGTGCCTTAATTGCCTGCGCACCGAATGTCCCAACCAACCATGTGGTTGAGATATCATGGAGATGGCAATGAATTGGAGGACTACATGGGTACAAACCGTGAAAAGAAGGGCGCCACAGACCGGCGCGATTTCCTCAAATTGGCAAGCTTGGGAACTGTTATGACTGGCGCAACAATTGTTGCGGGTGGCAGTGCACAAGCTTCTGAAGTTGAGGCACCAACAGGTTCTGGCTATCGGGAAACCGAACATGTCAAAGCCTATTACGGATTTAGCAAAGTTCTAATCGTTGCGACTGCAAGGCAGACGCAAGCGCGTGCCTATTGAGAGCCGCCAGAATGTTTGGTGTTAGGCGGAAAATTTAAGAATCTTTCATTGTGAAAGATATATTGGAGGAAATGAAATGCTCAGGAAGAAGGTAGGTGGGGTTGCGAACGGCCCCCGTCTGTCATCAACCCTCGCTTCAATTTCGGGTGCCACAGTAAATCGCCGTGATTTCTTAAAGAAATCAGGACTTGCTGTCGGTGGTATAACAGCTGCAAGCGCACTCACTACAGGCACGGCTACAAAAGCCAATGCCGCTGGAGAAGGTGACGGAAAAGTAGAAGTCATTAAATCAGTATGTACCCACTGTTCAGTTGGTTGTACTGTTTTGGCAGAAGTCTCAGATGGTGTTTGGGTTGGTCAGGAACCAGCGTTTGATTCACCATTTAACCTTGGTGCACATTGTGCAAAAGGGGCCGCTGTACGTGAGCACGCACATGGCGAACGTCGCTTGAAATATCCGATGAAATTGGCCGATATCAAGTGAGTAAAGCTTTCCTGGGATGATGCTGTCAACGAGATTGGTGACAAGATGTTGTCGATCCGTGATGAGTCAGGTCCTGATTCAGTTTATTGGCTTGGATCAGCTAAACACAACAATGAACAGGCTTATCTGTTCCGCAAGTTTGCTGCCTATTGGGGTACGAATAACGTGGATCACCAAGCCCGTATTTGTCACTCAACCACAGTTGCCGGTGTTGCTAACACCTGGGGCTATGGTGCGATGACGAACTCGTACAATGATATTCACAATTCAAGGGCAATCTTCCTTATAGGGAGTAACCCTGCAGAGGCGCATCCTGTTTCCTTGCTTCATATCCTGAAAGCAAAAGAGCAGAACAATGCACCGATGATTGTTTGTGATCCTCGCTTTACGCGTACCGCAGCTCATGCTGATGAGTATGTAAGAATGCGCCCCGGTACAGACGTAGCGTTGGTATGGGGAATTCTTTGGCACATCTTCGAGAACGGTTGGGAAGACAAAGAATTCATCCGCCAACGTGTTTGGGGAATGGATCAAATCCAGGCCGAAGTTAAAAAGTGGAATCCAGAAGAAGTCGAGCGTGTTGCTGGCGTCCCAGGATCACAGCTTCGACGGGTGGCACGCACATTAGCACAGAACCGTCCAGGTACTGTTGTTTGGTGTATGGGTGGTACTCAGCACACAAATGGTAACAACAATACTCGCGCATACTGCATATTGCAGTTAGCTCTGGGTAATATGGGTAGAGCGGGTGGTTGTACAAACATCTTCCGTGGGCACGACAATGTGCAGGGTGCTACAGACTTTGGTGTTCTGTCGCATACGCTACCTGGTTATTACGGCTTGAAGACCGGCTCCTGGAAACATTGGGCCCGTGTTTGGGAAACAGATTATGATTATCTCTTGGGGCAATTTGCTTCAAAAGAGCTGATGGAAGGCAAGGGTATTCCTGTTTCTCGCTGGATTGATGGTGTTCTTGAAGATGTTGAGAATATGGATCAACCTGCCAAGGTCCGTGGAATGGTTTTCTGGGGACATGCTCCGAATTCTCAAACCCGGATGAAAGAAATGAAAGTTGCAATGGAGCAACTCGACCTAATGGTTGTAATTGATCCATATCCAACTGTTTCTGCGATCCTTTCTGATCGAACAGATAATGTTTATCTGCTTCCGGCATGTACACAGTTTGAGACCTATGGTTCGGTTACTGCTTCAAACCGCTCACTGCAGTGGCGTGAGAAAGTAATTGACCCTGTATGGGATTCTCTTCCTGATCATACCATCATGTACAAACTCGCCAAGAAATTGGGCTTTGACGCCGAGTTGTTTAAAAACATCAAGGTTGAGAATGATGAACCATTGATTGAAGACATTACCCGTGAATTTAACAAGGGTATGTGGACAATTGGGTATACGGGTCAAACACCGGAGCGCATGCGTGCTCATATGGCGAACCAGCACACGTTTGATAAAACTACATTGCAAGCTGTTGGTGGTCCGTTAGACGGTGAATACTATGGTATGCCTTGGCCTTGTTGGGGTACAGGGGATATGAAACATCCTGGTACGCCAATTCTTTATGATCCATCAAAATCAGTTGCTGAAGGTGGTCTAACCTTCCGTGCCCGTTTTGGCGTTGAAAAAGATGGCGATAATCTGTTGGCCGAAGGCTCATGGTCTGAAGGCTCGGAAATTGAGGATGGCTATCCCGAGTTTACCATGGCGATGTTAACATCACTTGGTTGGGATGGTGACCTTACAGCCGAAGAGAAAGCATCAATCGATGCGGTTGCTGGCGAGAAAACCAACTGGAAGACTGATCTTTCAGGTGGCATTCAGCGTGTTGCAATCAAGCATGGTTGTGCGCCATTTGGTAATGCTAAAGCCCGAGCAGTTGTTTGGACATTCCCTGATCCAGTGCCACTTCACCGTGAGCCTCTTTACACAGCACGTCGTGATCTGCTTGATAAATATGCAACTTACGAAGACAGAAAATTCTACCGTCTTCCAACTGCCTATGCATCAATCCAGAAAACAGATTATTCGAAGGATTTCCCGATGATACTCACATCTGGACGTCTGGTTGAATATGAAGGTGGTGGTGATGAGTCTCGCTCAAACCCATGGCTCGCTGAATTGCAGCAAGACATGTTTGTTGAGATCAACACCTCGGATGCCAATGATATCGGTATTCGGGATGGTGAGCAGGTTTGGGTGCATAGCCCAGCCGGATCCAAAGTGAAGGTTATGGCAATGCTCACGCAGCGTGTCGGAAAAGGCGTCGCCTTTATGCCGTTCCACTTTGGTGGTCATCTGGAAGGTGAGGACAGGCGGGATAAATATCCTTCTGGTGCAGATCCTTATGTACTGGGTGAATCTGCAAATACGGCCATGACCTATGGCTATGATTCAGTGACACAGATGCAAGAGTCCAAAGCGACCTTGTGTCGTATCGAACGAGTTTAAGGAGGGAATACACAATGGTTAGAATGAAGTTTCTTTGTGATGCTGAACGCTGCATTGAGTGTAATGCCTGCGTTACAGCTTGTAAGAATGAGCATGAGGTGCCGTGGGGCGTGAACCGCCGCCGGGTTGTTACCATTAATGATGGTAAGCCGGGTGAACGTTCTATCTCTGTTGCCTGTATGCATTGTTCAGATGCGCCTTGTAAGGCTGTTTGTCCAGTGGATTGCTTTTATGACACGGAAGAAGGGGTGGTTCTTCACTCCAAGGATCTGTGCATCGGTTGCGGGTATTGCTTTTATGCATGTCCGTTTGGTGCGCCGCAGTTTCCACAAGCTTCCAACTTTGGTTCCAGAGGCAAGATGGACAAATGTACATTCTGTGCTGGTGGACCAGAAGAAGATTTATCGAACAATGAGTTCCAGAAATATGGTCGTAACCGCATAGCAGAAGGCAAGTTACCTCTCTGTGCTGAGATGTGTTCTACAAAAGCACTTCTTGCAGGTGACGGTGATGTTGTATCCGCAGTTTATCGTGAACGTGTTGTATCTCGTGGCTTTGGCGCTGGCGCTTGGGGCTGGGGTACTGCTTACGGTTCGAAAACTGGCGGATAAGCCTCTTGGCAAATGTCACTCTAAAAGTGGCATTTGCATTTAAGTTCTATGAAAGAGGCGGCACGTATTGAGCCGTCTTTTTATTTCCGAATATATTTCTTATTATGTGAGTCAATCATTCTAATTGCTCGCCAGGGAGTTATGCCATGATGTTGGTTAGATCGTTTTTATCTGTTGCGTTTGCATTGATGTTTCTTGTTTCAGCTGGATTGTCCTTTGGAGAGCCAGCTTTTGCACAAAGCAATAACGCAAATAAACCGGTTGAAGGTTCTGTGCCGGGTGGCACAACAAGTGGATCATCGTCTGATGCCGAGCTTTGGCGCCAAATTCGCAGCGGCGATGCTGGTAATGTCGTTGGGCAGAACAAATCTGGCGGAGTGATGATCCAGAGCCAAGGTGAAGAGTGGCGACAAATACGGAATGGGCCTTTGCCAATGTATTCTGCCTGGGCAATTCTGGGAATATTGTTCTTGCTATCAGTGTTTTTTGCTTTCAGAGGTCGGATGAAAATTGCCCATGGGCGCTCTGGCAAAGTAATTACAAGGTTTACATTGTTGGAGCGGGGTTCGCATTGGTTGCTGGCTTCAAGTTTCATTATTTTGGCACTGAGTGGACTGAATTTGATCTTTGGGAAAACTCTCTTACTTCCAATTATTGGAGCAAGTGCTTTTTCTGGTCTTACGATATTTGGAAAATTCGTACATAACTATGTTGGATTTGCCTTTATGATAGCGCTTGTAATGGTAGCTGTACTCTGGATCATTCATAACATTCCAAATCGTCATGACCTGGTCTGGTTGTTGCGAGGTGGCGGTATGTTAGGTGGTGGACATCCCCCAGCCAAAAAATTTAATGCGGGTCAGAAAATCATATTCTGGATTGTTATTCTGTGTGGTGCATCAATTTCGATGTCTGGATGGGCACTTCTTAATCCGTTTACAACTACAATGATGGCGGACACGGCTGCTTTATCGAATAGTATTTTTGGCACAGAATTCGCCACTAATCTTGGTCCAATTCAAGAACAGCAATTACAAACACTTTGGCACTCGGTTATGGCGGTATTCATGATCGTTGTAATTATTGCTCATATTTACATTGGTTCTGTTGGCATGGAAGGTGCGCTTGATGCGATGACGAGCGGCGAAGTCGATCAAAATTGGGCGATGGAGCATCATTCCCTTTGGGTGGAAGAGATGGATGAAGCCAGCCAAAATAGTAATGCCAAGGCAGCGCCTGCGGAGTAATAATCGGGAATTGGTTTGATGATTACAATTCTCAAATCTTTATCTGCAATTGCTAGCTTGGCGCTGGTCTTTGTGTTCGGGTCCAATTTGGTCTCAGGTGGCCAAGCTCAGGATTTGCCAGAAAAATTAAAGGGCCATGGCGGGCCAATAAAAGCAATCAGCATTTCTCCAGATGGTGAGCATGTGCTGACAGCCTCATTTGATTATTCAATAATCTATTGGCGTATTACCGAAGACAAAGTTGAGTTAATTCATCGTCTGGAAGGACACGATGCTGCTGTAAACAATGTTATTTTTGTACCAGAACGCGGAGAAGCAATTTCTGTGAGCGATGATGGAACGCTCGGTATCTGGGATTTGAAACGAGGGCAACTAATTCGCAGGCTGGATGCACCTGTCGACAAGGTTTTGGATGTTGCACTTTCTTCAGATGGGAAGTTAGCCGGTGTTGCCCGATGGGATAAAACTGCCCGTATATATGATCTGGAAATGCAAACCGAGATAGCCGTATTGGAAGGGCATCGCGGAAATGTAAACTCAGTCGCTTTTTCTGCCGACGGTAAAATGCTGTATTCGGCGGCTTATGACGGGCAGATTATTGAATGGAATATTGCAACCAAGCAGATGGTACGTCCGATCTATCGTCATGGTTGGGGAATTAACTCAATTGTTCGGCTAGATGAAGATCGAATTTTGTTCGGTTCACTTGATGGGACAGTAGCAATTGTGAGTATCGAAAAAGCTCAGAAAATTGTTGATGTTGTCAAGCGGGAGAGGCCGGTTCAAACTGTGAAGTTATTTTCGGATGGGGCGCTTGCGGCTTACGGAGATGGATCTGGCTGGATTGGCGTGTTTGCAGCAAAATCCGGTAAGAAAATTGAGGGTGGTGAGGTAACCTATGGGCCGGTGTGGGATTTTGATTTTGTTTCGGGAACCAATCAAATATATCATGTTGGTTTGGATGACTTTGCATCCCGTTGGCAAATCAGCCCGAACAAACTTCAGCAAAACCGGGCAGAGTTTCCAAGGCGATTTCAAATTAAAGATACAAATGACTTAGGAGAGTTGGAGTTTCGTCGCAAGTGCAGCGTTTGCCATACCCTGACACCTGATGGGGGAAATAGAGCAGGGCCAACTTTGTATGATTTGTTTGGGCGTGGCGGGAACGTTGCCAGATTACAAATATTCAAAAGCGTTGTTGGACACTGATATTGTTTGGAATGCGGAGACGATAGCTCAGCTGTTTATTGATGGGCCGGACGTCATGTTGCCGGGCACCAAGATGCCAGTTCAGCGCCTGAAGAAAATTGAGCGGCGAGATGAACTAATTCGCTTCTTGAAAGAAGCCACCAAGCCTGTAGAGTGAATTTAGGAGAACTATTATGAAGTCAGTTGTTTTGGGGATTGCGGCCATGTTGATTATCAGCGCCGCTTCATGGATGATCATGGGTACACAGACTACAAGTTCTGGTGAAGCATTTGTCTCGCAGAACAATTCCGTTCGGTTGGATTAAGTTCATCTAGCTTGCGAATTCTTTTCATCCTTTTTGTCGGTTTGATTGCCGCTGGGTTTGCCAAGACTCAGTATGAGCCTTGTAACTCGAAGTTGGAGTGTGTTGCTCAATCTGTGGTAAGTTTGCTGCCGGACTGGCCTGCCGGGTTTTCACGAAATGAAGAGCCAGAGGGTTCAGGTGTTGTTCTTTCGGGCGGAAAACTCATTGCAACGGCTGATCATGTATTGGGTCCTGCAAAGACAGCGCGTATCAGAACAATCAACGGAGAGGTAATTAGCGCCAAAATTGTGATGCGCGATCCTCTGACTGATATTGCTTTTTTGTCCGTTGAAAAACAATTGCCTGCGGTTAAATTTTCGGATCAATATTCATTTGGTGATCGCAGTTGTGCGATCGGAAATAGTTTTGGTCTGGATGTATCGCTTACCTGCGGAGTTGTATCAGCCAAAAATGTTTCTGGTGTTGGGTTTAATAAAATCGAAGATTTTGTTCAGACAGATGCTTCGGTTAATCCGGGGATGTCCGGGGGAGCGTTGGTTGATGAAAATGGCAAATTAATTGGCATGCTATCGGCAATTTTTACGCGTCAGTCAGATGCCAACATTGGCGTTAATTTTGCTGTTTCTGCCAAGCTACTGAGAAAAGTATTAGATGATTTTGAAGATGACGGCACGGTGTCATATCGAAGGCTGGGCGTTTTTGTGCGACCAACTAAACCGGCCGGGGGTCTAGGTACGCTCATTGGATTGGAAGTAATTCGGGTAGAACCTAATTCCCCAGAAGCCCAAGCTGAATTAGAAGTCGGTGATGTAATTATTCATGCTAATGGACGGCGCATTAGGAGAGCTGGTGCTTATGTGGCTGCTGTTGCGCTTTTGGACAATGAACAGAACCTCAACTTATCCATTTTGCGTGATGGCGAGGTTGTGAAAATAGTTGTAGAATATCAGTGAAAATTGGAGAAAATTATGAGTGAAGAATTTAATATGTCGATGCGCAAGTTTTTGAAGCAGGTTGGCGTAACTTCGCAGCAGGAAATTGAGCGGATTGTTCGAGAAGCAGATCTTGCTGGAAAAAATAGCCTTTCAGTGAAAGTTGTGCTGACGGCTGAAGGTACAGACCTCAATCATGTGGTTGAAGGCGACATCGACATTTCCTGATTATGAAACAGCTTCCCACATTTCCGCCATTGCTAAAAGGTCATCGGATTGCAGAAGGTAAGTCTCCGGTGCGCCGGGCTAAAGCAATGGTTGAAAAAGGGGAGTTGGGTGCAGGTGATCTCCTTTGGGTGGAAGATAAAAACAATCTTCAGTATTGTGTAATCATGGAGCCTGAAGTTTCGCGAGCTAGATGCAGTGAGATGTTGTTTTTGATGATGGTTGCATTTGGTGATGCGCTCGGTGCATTGGCACCGCCGGAGATGGCTGTAACCTATAAATGGCCCAACGATATTCAGCTTAACGATGCTTCTATTGGCTCTTGCGAATTAGAACTTTCTAGCGAAGAGATAGACGGTATTGCGCAATGGATGATTATCTCAATACAAATCGCAATCAAGCCAGAAAATATACTGCATGATCCCGGCAATGAAGCGTGGCGCACTACATTGTGGGAAGAAGGGTGCGGGGAAATTACTCAAATTGAATTGCTAGAATCTTCCGCAAGACATTTTCTAAACTGGATGCACACTTGGGATGAAGAAGGGTTTAAGCCGGTTCATGATCAATGGATGGGTAGGGTATGTGAAAAGGAAAAAATATTGCCTGGATTGACTAGTGGCGAGTTCGTAGGGGTGGACGAACATGGTAATGCACTTGTTAAGTCAGTTGATGGAGTAACTGTATTGGATGTAGTTGATGCTTTGACTGTCGTTAACTCACAAAGGGTGACTGGCTGATGAAGTTTTTGAAAACCATTAGATTTGATCCTTCAGACGTGAGTGTATTTGAGTTGGCTGCAGAACCAGATCAGTGGGCAATTCCTAGTGGGTTTTGTTTTGCAGAATTCGAAGCAGGTGAATTGAACGGCAAGGCCAAACAGGCTTTTAGCAATGGTTTTCTTTCACTGGAAATTTTTGGACATTCAACATTTACAAGTGTCACTGAAATTACGGGCCAAGAGATTGAAAGTATCAAAGAAAGTTTGGCAAAACGGTTTGTCGATGTTCATGGTGCGCCAGACTTGGCCACAGCAATGGCAGTTTCGGAACAAGAGGTTTCGTTTGTTTTGGAGATGTGTGCAGAAGTTCCAATAAATACAGTTTTTGCACTAGGACGGTATTTTGATGAGGATGGGGAAATTCGCGAAGAGTTTAGAATTGTTGAAGCACCGCGAGAGGCTGTACATACAAGGGTTTGGGAGATCGTCGAGTAATGTCTATTTTGGTAGAAGACTTTTGGAAATCCGCTGGGTTTCATCTCGTTGAACGCGATGAAAATGGATGGCTGAAAGTTACAGCGGATTATCTGAAAGCTTATTTCACGCGCCCGGAAATTCATCCTGTTGAAGAGTCTTGTGATGCTGAGCATGCTTTGTTTGAAAAACTGATGGATGATCCGTTTGCCAAAATTTCGGATGCCGATGTATCGACTATTAAGGATCAGGATACAGCAGATAACTATCGTGTCATCATAGGGTTTCGTGACTTGCTTGCTGAACATGGAACAATCGAGGGTTCATATGCATCTTTATTCAAGGGTGAAGTCATTTCAATTCCTCCCATGTTCATTGATCAATTGGTGCATCTCATATTGCGAAACATTCTCGAAGATGTTGATGATCCGATGCAATTGCGAGCGGCTGAATTGTTCTTCCGAGAGCAAGTGGTAACGACTGGTGATGATCAATTGATGCTTGCTGATCAGGAAATTGTAGAGATGAAATCAGAGTCTGGATTTGGCGGGTTAGGTCAATTGCTCGCTGAAAGCGGCACGCCGGCACGTGAAGTGTCTCTTGATGTTATGACTGATGATAACAAATCGGACTATTGGAAGCGATCTGATCAATTTGATATGGCCGTGGACTTTCGTTTTACGCAGCTTGCTCAAGATGCTCTTGGCCGTGTTGTTGAGAAATGGATTTCGCATTTTCTCGGCATTAAAACTCGCATTCAGGCTATGAAGTCAATCAAGGATGAAAAATGGTCCTGGCATGTCGGGTGTGATCTGGAATCAACCCGAATTCTAAACGCGTTATATAATGGTGAAACCGTTGGCGAGAATGAGCTCTTAAAGATTTTAGCGCTTTATAGATTGGAGTTTTTAGAGGCCAATGACGTGGTAGACACCATGCAGGGAAAAAATGTATATTTGGGAATGGCAATGAATGCTGAGCGCAGGCTTGTAATGAAGCCGCAAAACTTGCTTACGAATTTGCCTTTGAGACCAAGCCTTGCGTGAATTGGAGGAATTATGTCAGCTACAACTCAATCAGGATTTTTAAATGGTAATGCAGCGCGAATTGTTGCTGCTGTTTTAGCGGTGCTAATTGCAATTGTCTGGTTTTATAATTATCAGGCTGATTTTAGTCGGGTGATGTCTGGTGATGCCGCCACTGAATTGCCGCAAGCTTCTACTCAAGCTGCTGCAGATGCAAACCCTGCACTTGCTGCGTGTTTGAAAAAGCGGGTTGGCGATGTCGATCAAATGAAGGCAGACGGTATTTTATCGGAAGCAAAATATGCGTCGTTCCGATCTCGCGCTGAAGAACTTTGTGCTCAACAAAACCCAAGTTAAAAATAATTACAGCAATCGGTAATTACTCGTCGATCAAAAAATCTTTTGCGGTAAGGTTGCCTTTTTCTGCTTCCAGATAATCTTCTGTCATTCTTGGACGGGGGCGAGTGCCTGCAGAAAACGGATCATTGGTTGAATTTGCTTGAGCTTCAACGCGGCAATTTTCGCACATCTTAATGAGGTTTGAACGTTCTTCGTCTTCAAACATTGAATGCTTGCCGGCAAGCTGGTTTGAAATTCGCTCAATTGTTGATTTGGTTGCAAAAGCGGTTCCGCACGAGATGCATTCGAATGGTTCTTCCTCGTATAATGTTTCAGGCTGCATCGCCGATGGTCTAAAATCCAACTGCGGTACGAGCGATAATGCTTTTTCAGGACATGTATTCACGCATAAGCCGCACTGGACACAGGCTGACTGTGTAAAACGGAGTTTGGGTTCTCCAGGTGTGTCGGAAATAGCAGCTGTTGGACAAGATGACGTGCAGGCCATGCACAAGGTGCAGGCATCAATGTTAATATCCAGTCGACCATAAGGTGCGTCGACAGGTAAGGTTATGACATCTGATTTTGCTTTTGATTGCTCGTGCAATTGAGAAAAGATTATGCGCGAAACATCGCGTTTTGAGCCTACTGCTTGAAAGTTTTGGCGGTTTAGCGGTTTGACATCAGATAAATTCCATAAACTTACTTCGACTTTATCCGGATCTGCTTCGCAAATTATTTGGCTGCGATTATTCTCACTTAAGTCCAATCCGGACAAAATGGAGTTTGCCAATTCAATTTCTGTTTCCAATCCTAATAATTCGTCCGGGCGTTTCGGATTGGCTAGGCAAATAATTTGTGATGCGCCGCTGGTAATCATTCCAGCAATTTTGATGTGACCAAGAGATGTTGTTGCATGCACACCAAATGGGATGACATTAGAGGGCAGGCCATCACCATACCTGGCAATAGCAGCTATCATTTCAAACCCAGACGTTTCATCGTGTATAAGAAGAATTGGGTTTTTGCCACCGGCGCCCGAATAGCTTGAGAGTAAATTTTGAGCTCGTTCTAAAATGTCGTTACGCTGCGGGTATTGATAGTTGATTGCTCCGGTGGGGCAGACGGAATTGCATGAACCGCAACCTCCGCAAATGCCGCTGTCAATTTCAATGATGTCTCCAGCATCTGCGATAGCACCGGCAGGACAAACATCAAGGCATTTGTTGCAGCCTTGTTTTTGTGATCGGGAATGGGCGCAAATTTCTGCGTTGTAATCAACGTATATTGGTTTTTCATATTCTCCCACCATGTCAGACAGTTTGATGATGGTGCGTAAAACTGCAGCCGGATCACCCGGATCAACTTTATGGTATCCATCACGGTGATGATGGCCAGCAAAGAGGGGTGTTTTACCAGAGATGTCCAGAATTAGACTGCAGTTTGAGGTCGCTCCGTTTCTTGCAACTGCAAACTCCAGCGAACTGCGTGAAGCAGGTCTTAAAGGTGCGTAGTTATCAACTGTTATTGAGAAATCACCAAATGAACCCTGTGCATTGCTAATATCGCCGCGGTAAATTGGAATTTCACCTGTTGTTGGCAAAACAAAACCTTCTTCATCGCTTATACTCCGAGTCCTTGAAAATCTGATTATTTGGGGTTGACGTTTCAGGCTT